>Ga0255052_10000011_pt1 | contig 147063 bp, 123 predicted proteins | sample JV7_2_21_MG_FD_188632 | JGI IMG/M metagenome (GOLD analysis project Ga0255052, IMG submission 188632) | Seawater microbial communities from Jervis Inlet, British Columbia, Canada - JV7_2_21 | ecosystem: Environmental > Aquatic > Marine > Inlet | place: Canada: British Columbia | collected...
AACCGCATCGCCGGGACCGGGTTCCCAGGCGCCTTTACGCGCCGTCGCGGAGTCCGCCGGTACCGACCAATACGACTCAAAGCCCCGGAAGTGATCGATGCGCACGATATCGGCTAGCTCGGCCGCCGCCCGCAAACGCTCGACCCACCAGCGATACCCGTTGGCAGCGTGAACATCCCAGGCGTACAAAGGGTTACCCCACAACTGGCCATCTTCGCTGAAATAGTCAGGTGGCACGCCCGCAACGTGATCGGGCCTGCCGTCACGGTCGATCCGCAATATTTCGGGGTTAGCCCATGCGTCCGCACTGTCCAGCGCAATGCAAATCGGCATATCGCCGAAAAGCCGCACTCCCTGTTTATTGGCGTAATCCCGCAGGCGTTGCCATTGATGATGAAACAGGAACTGAATGACCTTCGTGTCCGCGATGGCGACGTCTGCAGCCGATTCGAGCTCGCGCAGCGCTCTTTGCTCGCGATGCACATACCTGGGGTCCCAATTGGGCCAGGGTTGCTCGCCATGCTGTGTCTTCAGAATCCGAAACAACGCGTAGTCGTGCAGCCAACTCTTGTCGTGCTCCTCCACAAAATCATCACAGGCTGACTTTGTGGAGGCGCCAGCCCGTTCCTCGAACCGGCCCGCGGCCAGTCGCAAGAGGCGATTCTTCATGGGAATCAGTGAGCCGTAGTCGACGAAATCCCGTGGTAACGTCGTCAGCTCAAAAACCTCTTCTTCGGCCAGGAGTCCCATGGTAATCAGATCGCTAACGTCGATCAGGAGCTCATTACCGGCAAACGTCGACAATGGCTGGTAGGGAGAGTCCCCGTAGGCGGTGGGTCCCGTCGGCAGAAATTGCCAGACACTGAGCCGCATTTTCTTCATTGTGTCGACGAACTGCAGCGCCTGCTGGCCGATTTCGCCGATACCGTATTTGCCCGGCAGGGAAGTGATGTGCAGGCATACGCCGGCTTGCCTGCCCGGCGGCAGAACCTGTTCTGTGGTCTTGTCCGTCATCGGTTGTTCTTGTTGGGCGAACTATCCGTTGTTAACAGCTTGGAAAACTAATGATGAGCGGTACATGCGGCAAGCCAATGCATACGTATTCAATAGATGAATACGTTTGCATTGCATTGCTCCACGATAGTGCGGTTCATAAGATGCGGAGGAAGATCTATGAATCCAGACCTCCCGGGGGAATACTCAATGGTCACCAAGAAGCGCAAAAAAGCGCAGCAAGTTTCTGACGAAACCAGTTTCGCACTCAATATTCGCCGTACGGCAGTTTCCCTTGCGGTCGCGGCAGCGTTGCCGAGTGCAATGATATTGCCGACTGCGGCAATCGCACAAGACGACAGCAGCGGCGAAGTGATGGAGGAAATTATCACCACAGGTTTCCGCAGCAGCCTCAGAAACGCGATGTTGATGAAGCAGAACTCGGAATCCATCATCGAAGCGATTACGGCGGAAGACATTGGCAAGCTGCCGGATGCCAGTATTGCTGAATCTATGGCGCGCCTGCCGGGTTTGACCGCTCAGCGTCTCAATGGCCGCGGCCAGCAGATCAGCATTCGCGGCCTCGGCCCGGACTTTACGACAGCGCTCCTGAATGGACGAGAGCAGGTAACGACTGGCGACAATCGCGGAGTCGAATTTGACCAGTATCCGTCGGAACTGCTGTCCGGTGTTACCGTATACAAAACTCCGGATGCCTCGTTGGTCGGTGCGGGCCTGGCGGGAACCGCTGACCTGAAGACGATTCGCCCGCTGGCTCATGGCAAACGCACGCTGCATGTCAACGGCCGCTACGAATGGACGGAATACGACGCTCTCAATGCAGGCTCGGACGATGACGGCTACCGTTACACGCTGACCTACATCGACCAATTCGCTAACGACACCATTGGTATCGCCATCGGAATTGCAGATATGTCGAACCCGGGCCAGGAAGAGCGATTCAATTCCTGGGGTTATCCAACCACGGGCGCTGGCGAGGCGGTCATCGGTGGTGCCAAGCCCTATGTGCGCTCCAGCACCCTCGAGCGCACCGGCGTCATCGGCGTTCTCGAATTCAACCCAACCGACACGATTTCGACGTCACTCGATATTTACTATTCCAGTTTTGACGAAACGCAGCTTTTGCGCGGCATTGAATTGCCATTGCTGTGGTCGGCGGCATCACTACAACCCGGCTACACGATTGACGATGGCCTGGTTACAGAGGGCCAATACAACGGTGTCAAAGGCGTCATGCGCAACGACATCACGGCACGCGACAGTGAGTTATTTGCTGCGGGTTTCAACGTCAACTTCGACGTTGGTGAGGCTTGGGTTGCGGACATTGATCTGAGCATTTCGACCGTTGATCGCAAGGACATCATTCTCGAAACCTACTCGGGCACCGGCACAGCAGGCGCTGGTGCAACCGACAATATGGGTTTTGAGATGAGAGGCACCACCGGGACTGTTTTCTCATCAATTCTTGACTACTCAGACCCGAGCCTGATCATGCTGACCAGCCCGCAAGGCTGGGGCGGCGGTGTTGTTCCGGGTGGCCAGGTTGGCTATGACAATCGCCCCGATATCGATGACGAACTGAAGCAGATTTCTTTGTCAATGGAGCGCGAACTCGGTGGTGTGATCAGCAGCATGGAATTTGGCGTCAATATTGCCACTCGTGAGAAGTCCAAAGGCAACGACGAGTTCTTCCTCGCCCTTGCCAGTGGCGCAACAGAAGCGCCGCTGGAGAGCATCACGGGCACCACCGACCTGAGTTTCCTCGGCCTGGATGAAATGATTAGCTACGATCCGCTCGCGCTCATCAAGAGCGGTATCTACGAACGCTTGCCGAATCCGAACGCAGACGTCGCAATCAAGGGATGGACCGTCGAAGAAGACACCAGCATTGCGTATGTCCAGTTTGGCCTCGATACCGAGATCGGAAGTCTGGGTTTGACCGGTAACTTTGGACTGCAATACATGGACGTCGACCAAAGCTCAAATGCTCTAGCGGCATCCGGAACAGACGGTCGCGTGTCAGCATCGGGCGGCGACAACTGGTCGGAAGTGCTGCCGAGCGTGAACCTGAGCCTGGAGGTCGCCAACGATACCTACGTCAGGTTCGCAGCAGCGCGAACGGTCTCAAAAGCCCGCATGGATGACTTGCGAGCGAGCTTCGAGTATTCGTACGATCCGGCGCGCGAGACTGGCACTACGCCGGAAACCGGCCCCTGGGGTGGCGGCGGCGGTAACCCGGCGTTGCAACCGTGGCTCGCGACGGCCTATGACCTCTCGTTCGAGAAGTACTTCGCAGATGGTGCGGGCTACGTTTCGGTGGCGTATTTCTATAAGGATATCGATCAGTTCATTATCCCGAATTTCCCGGTCCTTGCGGATTTCACCGGGTTTCCGGTTCCACCAGGGCAGAGTCCGGGTACGTTCCTGGGATTTATTTCTGCGCCGGTCAATGGCGACAACGGTAGCATCGACGGATACGAAATCGCTGTGCAGTTCTCCGGTGACCTGATCCACGATTCGATTCGAGACTTCGGTTTGGTTGCCAACTATTCGAACACTGATAGTTCGATCAAGCCGATACCTGGGAGCTCTGTAGAGATTCCGATCCCGGGTCTCTCGGAAAATGTGGCCAACGTTACGTTGTATTACGAGAACGACTCTTTCTCGGCTCGTGTCAGCAATCGGTCCCGCTCGAAATTCCTCGGTGAAGTCGGTGGTTTCGGCGGCGGTCGCGCTTTCAAGGAAATCAAGAGCGAGTCTGTTGTCGATGCTCAAGTTAGCTACACGTTCACTAATGGAGCTGCTGCCGGATTGACACTGCTGCTACAGGGCTACAACCTGACTGACGAACCGATGACCACTTTTGCTGGTGACCAACGATTCGTTATTGACTACCAGAGCTACGGTGCTTCGTACATGATCGGCGCTTCGTATAACTTCGAATAAGGTCTCTTCACTGAGTCCTGTCAGGCCCCCGCTGAGCTTTCTCAGCTGGGGCCTTTTTCGTTGTCTCTATCTTGTGGAATCGACCTTGGCCGCGACAGAACTAAGCCTGTAAAATGTCAACGTGAGCAGGATAAGAAAAATCGTAATCGTCGGCGGTGGCACTGCAGGGTGGCTGGCAGCTGCTGTCCTGGCTCGGGCGATGGGGGAGCTGCTCGACATCGAATTGATCGAATCGGATCAGATCGGTACGGTCGGTGTTGGCGAGGCGACCATTCCGCAGATCCAGCTGCTACTGCGTATGCTCGGCGTCGACGAACATGAGTTTCTAAGCCAAACACAGGGCACAATCAAGCTCGGCATCCAGTTTAACGATTGGGCACGCCCGGGCGATACTTACATCCATGCTTTCGGCGGCATTGGCCGGTCACTTGGCATGCTCGAGTTTTACCATTATTGGCTACGCGGCCATGCGCAGGGATTCACCGACAATCTCTGGCATCACTCACTCAATGCAGCGACGGCGTTTCGGAATCGATATGACCGCTTTGATGATTTCCCCGATACCGGCCTGACGGGTCTCGTGCACGCCTACCATTTCGATGCGAGTCTCGTTGCTCAATATCTACGGCGTTTCTGTGCGAGCCTCAAAGTGAAAAGGACCGAAGGCAAGATTGTCGATACGAATCTCAGGGCCGACGATGGCTTTATCGAGTCTGTTGTACTTGAAGGTGGCAAGTCGATTGCAGGCGATTTGTTTATAGACTGTTCGGGTTTTCGTGGTCTCCTGATAGAAGAGGCTCTCGAAACTGGTTACGACGACTGGACACACTGGTTACCGTGCAATCGTGCAGCAGCCGTGCAGTGTGAAACTGTCGACCCATTGCTACCGTACACACAGGCTACTGCCCGTGATGCCGGTTGGCAGTGGCGTATTCCGCTGCAGCAACGAACGGGCAACGGTCATGTCTTTTGCAGCGACTACATATCCGACGACGAGGCAATCGGCGCGCTGCTCGCTAACCTCGACGGCGCGGCACTGGCAGATCCACGCGTCCTTCGATTTACGATTGGCCGCCGCAACAAATTCTGGAACCGGAATTGCGTCGCGCTTGGGTTGGCAAGTGGTTTTATCGAGCCCCTCGAATCGACAGCTATCCACCTGGTTCAATCTGGTTTGAGTCGATTGCTCAGTCTTTTTCCGGACAAGAACTTCGCGCCCGAGATCGTTGATGAGTACAACCGGCAATGTACCTACGAGTTTGAGCGTATTCGTGATTTCATAATCTTGCACTACCACGCGAACGAGCGAACGGATAGCCAGTTCTGGATCGATCGACGCGAAATGTCAGTACCCGATACTTTGCGCGAGAAGATCGAGCTATTCCGATCCACCGGTCGCATTCACGAGGATACAGAGGACCTATTCAAGACCGTGGCGTGGCTGCAGGTCATGCTCGGCCAGGGGATTGTTCCGGAGCGATATCATCCGATGGCCGACTTGCTGACGGACCAACAGCTAAAGCAGTTTCTCAGCGACATCAAGCGCACAATTGATCACAGGGCTGGGACGTTTCCTGATCATCGTCGCTATATCGTAGAGCACTGTCAGAGTATGGAACCACACCCGGGACAAGCAATATGACACTAGCTGATGCACCGATTCGGACGCGTGCGCAGCAAATAGGAATGCTGGTTTGCCTGGTGGCAATCGTGCAGGGCTGCGGTGGAGGTGGAGGAAAGTCGCCCCCGCCACCACCTCCGGCACCGACTACAGTCACAATCAAGTACCTTCGCGTCGAACCGGCTTACGATGGCTGGGGGCTGCATCTTTGGGGCAATGCGATCGACGGGAGTGTCGCGACCACCTGGAATACGCCACGTACTTTCGACCGCATCGGAAACGGGGCCGCCGTCTTCGAGATTCCGTTCATTAACGGAGCCGGCGATCTGAACCTCGTCGTGCACAACGGTGATCTCAAGAGTCCAGTCTACGATCTCACGCTGGTACCGCAGAATTTCGCGGCAGGGGCCTGGGTCGTACAAGACACTGTCGCATCGTTGAGCGGCAATATCGGGACCCTGTTTGACAATGAGGCGGACGCGCTTGCTGCTTTAGCAGCGCTAGGCAACGAGTCGGCACGCCTGGATCTGTCGACAGTCGTGGTTAACGACGTCGACAGTGGTTTGCCTGCCGACTGGACGGATTACGCCAATTTCATCGAAATCTATGTTCGTGGCTACCAGGATTCCGATGGTGACGGCATTGGCGATATTCAGGGCCTGATTTCCAGACTTGACTATCTTCAGTCGCTGGGCGTCACCGGAATCTGGCTTATGCCAGTTACCGAAAGTGCTGACAACGATCATGGCTATGCCGTCGAGGACTATCGCTCTATTGAGGAACAGTACGGCACGATGGCAGACTTCGAGCAGTTTCTGACAGAGGCACATGCTCGCGGCATCGCGATTATTATCGACTACGTCATTAATCATTCGAGCAGCAGTAACCCATTGTTCCTTGATGCATCGACGTCCTCGGGGAACGACAAACGCGACTGGTATGTCTGGGAAGCGATCCAGCCACTAGGCTGGAGCACGTTTGCAGGAGACCCCTGGCGCAACAATGGCAACGGCTGGTACTACGGTATTTTTTCATCGCAGATGCCCGACTTCAATTTGCGCAATCCCGATGTTGTCGGGTTTCACAAAGACAACCTGCGCTTCTGGTTGAACAAGGGCGTTGATGGATTTCGATTTGACGCAGTTAGCGTGTTGTTCGAGGACGGACCAGATCAATGGGAAGACGCACCCGAGAATCACCCACTGCTTGAAGAATTGCAGGCTTTGCTTGCTGGCTACAGCAAGCGCTATTTAGTCTGCGAAGCACCTGCGTCACCGGCGGACTATGCCGCGGTCACGTCCTGTGGCCGCGCATTCGCCTTCCAGGCGCCGGGTGCAATATTGAATTCGGCAACAGGCGTCGCAGTTGATGGCAACTTCGTTAACCAGCTTGAGCTCGCACGCACAGATTACATGCCGCTGATTCTCTCAAATCACGACAGTTTTGCAGGAGACAGAATCTGGAACCAGTTGAATGGCAACCAAGAGCAATACAAGCTGGCTGCTGCAAGCTATCTGTTGGCGGCACGCACACCGTTTTCGTACTACGGTGAGGAAATCGGCATGGCCAACGCGACCGGATTGGTGGGTGACCAGGCCTTGCGTACGCCCATGAGCTGGACGAGCGATCCGAGCAACGCCGGCTTTTCCGTTGTCATGCCGTTTCGTGAATTGTCGGGAAATTCGACAACGCAAAATGTCGAAATCGAAGCTGGCGATGCAACATCGCTGCTGGTCTATTACGGCGATCTGATGACACTGCGTAACGACTTTCCCGCAATTGCTGCGGGAACGATGGATGTTCAGTCAAAGGGCGGTGACCCGCTACTACTACTGACGCGAAGCACGGCAAGCGCATGCGTGGTAATTGCCATCAATTACAGTGCTCTAACTCAGCCAGTCGACGCGACGACTCCATGTCCAAACGCGACGTTTGATATTGTGTTTGGCGGTAGTGGAACGGTTGTTGCGGATGCTGGCGGCACGATCTCGAGTACGGCCGCATCCAGAACGGCGGTCGTTTACCACGCCACACAATAGGAGCGAATTGTTGCGCTTGCCTATTCGGCCACGGCTATCTGCGCCCGCAGCTTTGTGAGCAATTGTTTGACCAGCGCTGCATTCCTGTTGCCCATCCTGAGCAGCAGTTTCTGCCCACTGGACAATGCTTCGAGTTGGGGATCAGCATACTCATAGAGCACGTGCGGCCGGATAAGGAGAATCGGGTCTTCGACTTGCGGCGTCTCGAGCAGGTGATCGATGACCGCAACGGTACGGTCATTGAAGTAGCCGTCCGGGTAGCCGAGATTCACATAGGATTGCTGCAGTAATGGATAGAATCGCTGATAGATACTGACAAGACTATCTGCGTCGCTGCTCACCAGCAGATCGACGAGCGTGTCATAGCGCATGAAACTATCCGGATTTATCGCGTATACATCGCCATCGTCGAGTGTGTCCACCAGAAATGTCCCGGATGCGCGTCGCAGCGGTCGAACTTTTTCTGCAACGTGGCTGCGCGTCAGATTATCAATCGTTGTCACGAATTTCTCGATCAGCGCCGTGTCGACGAGCAACTCCTCGATATCAATTCCAAAAAGATCGACAAGCGCTTGCACAAAGGCTTCGTCACTATCGTCAAGTGGCGGCAACGGCGTCAGTTGTGGCGAACCAGTCTCCGGTGATGGCGTTGGCAGAACCGCATAGTGCGGAGATGCTGGTTCAACCGCTACCGGCTGGGGCTGCGCCGGTACCACGATGGGCTCGGGTTCTTCCGGAATCGTCAGGAAGAACCAAATGCCACCGGCAAGACCGATGATCAGAAATAACAGAATCAACCATTGTGACTTTGAATCACTCATTACGGAAGTGCCTGTCCGTTGCGGGCTTCGAGAAGCCGGTACCAGTCTTCGCGACTGTACTCTATATCGAGCGCGGTTGAAGCCGTTGCGATTCGGGATGGATTGGTCGATCCGATAATCGGCGAAATCATGGCGGGGTGCTTGAGCAACCAGGCGAGGGCGATGACCCAGTCATCCGCATCGTAAATGGCCGACTGCCGCCCCAGTTCCTGACGAATACGGGCATCATCCTCGTCGGCAAATGTATTTCTCCACGCCGGATAGGCAACACCGGCCAACGGACACCAGGCTTGCGGAGTGATACCGGATCTCTGGCACTGATCAAGGACGCCATCACTCAGTGCATCAATGTTGTGAATATTGATCTCGACCTGATTGACGATTAACGGCTCGGGCGTTGCTGACTGCAGCATTTCGACTTGTGATGCCGAAAAGTTGCTAACTCCGAAGTGCGTGACCTTACCCGACGAGCTAAGGAAGGCGAACGCTTCTGCTACCTCGCCGGCATGCATGAGATAGTCCGGCCGGTGCAGAAGAAGCAGGTCGAGCTGTTCAATACCCAGCCGTTGCAACGAGCCTTCGACGCTTCGAGTGATGTGTTCTTTGGAAAAATCATAGCGAGCCGGAGCGTCCGCGTCAGGATCTCCTGCCCGGCGTATCCCGCACTTGCTGGCAATGAGTATCTGTTTACGTCGTTGCGGCGATTCGCGCAAGACCTCACCGAAGAGTTCTTCACAGGCGCCGTTACCATAGAGGTCCGCATGATCGAACAGCGTGTAGCCTGCTTCGATCGCAGCAAACACCGCGCGTCTGCCCTTGTCGCGATCGTCGTGGCCACCATCGCCCGCAATACGCATGCAGCCGTACGCCAACCGTGATGAGCGCAAGTCGCTGCGACCGATCGGCGTTGTTTTCATGGGCTACTAATTGGCTAGCAACCAATTCAGTTGATCACCAAGGCGTGCTCGCCAGGACGCATTATTGTGGTTGGCACCGGCGTACTCTCGCATGACAAAATCCCGGCCTTCTACCAATTCGTGTTCAAGTAACCAGTCTCTTACAACCGCATGCGGGGGGCCGTATGCGGCATCCAGACCCTCGGTACCGTAGTCAAAAAGGAACCTCCCGCCATTTGGCGCTGGATAGCCTTTGGCGATGTCTCTAACGATATAGGGCATTGCATTCGCCGTGGCCGGGTCCTTGCCCACAGCCATGGCCAGAAACGCATCCGACAGCGTGAAATGCGATGAGAGGCAACCGCACGCCCCAAAAACATCCGGGTGTTCTTTGACAAGATAAAACGACAGCAGGCCACCCATAGACGAACCCATCGTGAACGTATTTTGTGGGCCCTTGAGAGTTCGGAATTCAGTGTTCACCCGAGGCATCAGTTCCTCGATAACGAATTTTGCGAATTGCGGCGCTTTGTCCCACGGAGAATATTCCCTCAGTCTTTGTGGCGTATTCCAGATACCAACCACGATTGCGGAATCGAACTCGCCGCCATCTACGCCTCGTACCATCGCTTCATCAACGCCCCAATCGATACCGTATTCGGTAATCCTGGGATCGAACAGATTCTGCCCGTCGTGCGTGTAAATGACCTTAAAATTACGCTCCGGGTCATCGGCGTAGTCTGGCGGCAACCATACTTCGACATGGTGAGTCTCGGACAGGAAATCAGATCTCACGTCGGGCCAGTAAACCAAAGTCCCCAATACTCCTGAGTTTTTCCAGTCGGCCATGAACGTCGCAGCATCTGGACTAAATGCCGCGATCTCATGCCTGACAGTTTCGTCCTGACGGACATGGAGCGTGTAGTTCGGAATCGCAACGCCCAGCGCATCAAACGCCTCGCGTTCCCAGTTTCCGACCGTGAACTTGTATTCAAGGCTGTGCCCGTCGGGAACGACGATGGTCGCACTGCGTTCGCGGCCCTCACCGGCCATCGCATGCACACCAGGGTTCCATGGACCTAACACATCGAGGTTGCCGGTTAGATAGACGGTCGGCATATTCTCCGGGAGGCGCACGGTGATCGTAACTATGTGTGTATTCTGAATATTGATACTGGCCGCGGATTTTGCCCCGTGATGTATTGCAACTACGCTCAGTGGTTCGAGCGATATATCGATTTCACCACCTTCGCCGACGGTAACCGACAAGCCGGTACATCCGTTTTCATCGGCCTCGCCCGAAATAACGTCACAGTAGTGCCCCGACGGCATGCTGGTTTGAACAGTGGTATCAATCGCTTGTTCACTGTTGTTAATGACGATATGGCCCTTGTCGGAGCGACCAAAAGACAGGACCTTGTCACGGTCGACCTTCCAATTGGTGACGCCGGTCCCGGCTGTTTCGCGACGAAATCTCACCATGCCTTTTGTTGATCGTCTGCGATGCTCGCACACCCAGGCTTCATTGCAGGAATTGTCTTCATTCAGCGCAAGCAGATTGGTTGGCCCCTGATCGGAATTGTCGAAGTAGAAACTGGACATGACCATGGGGTAGCCGTACGGGTAGGCCAACATGAATGCAGTGGCCAGATCATAGCGGCTGCCATCCTTGTATCTTAGTATCCTTTCGCTGCCGCCATGGCCGCGTTGCAAATCGTGGTTGTCGACGAATACGACGGACTGGCCGGCGGGCAGGAAACCGGTTCGCTTTTCGAGGTCGTGCAGCGACTCCAGGTCACCATTCAAGAAAGCCTCTGTCATCGCCGCGGGATATTTGACCTCGATGACGCTGCCGTTGCCGAGGTAATCTTGCGCCTTGATCGGTTCGTTGCCGCGATCGGGAACTTCCTGGAGAACAACGGGACTGGCGTCAACCAGGCGAAGTATTTCTGCCAACTCATAATGCGGGATGTGTTTTACCGCATCCATTCTGAAGCCGGCGACGCCAAGGCTGAGGAGGTCGTTCAGGTAACTGGCAATCTTGGCGCGCACTTCGGGCTTGCTGGTATCGAGATCAGCGAGGGTTCCCAGCCGGCAGTTTTGAACTTCCCATTGGTCCTGGTAGTTAAGAATGCTGTCATTGCCATTCCTGCCGCAGTGGTGAAAATCGTCAAAATCATACGGCACCGGGTAGCTGTATTCGGTGTAGGCTGATCCGGCGACACCGCTGCCGCTGCCAACGGATGACATGTGATTGGTCAACGCATCGGCATATATATCGACACCGGCTTTCTTACACCGGCGGACCATCGCCTCGAATTCGGCTCGCGTACCGCCGCGACTCTCAATCTTGTAGCTAACGGGCTGGTAGCGTGTCCACCATTGGGGCCCGAGCACATGCTCCTGCGGCGGCGATATCTGCACGGCCTTGTATCCGGCAGGGCCGAGCACTGTTTGGCACTCTGTGGCGACATCGTTCCAGCGCCACTCGAACAGTTGCACGAATACATCCGTTGGGGCGTCGGAATTCGACACCGGGTTTGTCGCCGGTTGATTGTCGTCAGCGAAGGCTGCGAGCCCGAGAATAGAGGCCATTAAAATCACTCTGACCACTGACTGCCTGAATTTCATGATATTTGTCCTGCGCCACCTGTTTCTGTCGGATCATCTACGAGGAGTGTTGCCAGCCCTGCAATGAATAGAGATATTCCGCCCAACACCAGTGCGTAGATAGCCTGTCCATCGAACATGTACTTGACGAACAACCCCAGAATACTCGCTGCAACCAATTGCGGTATGCCGATGAAGAAATTGAATATGCCCATGAAAACGCCCATCTTATTCGCGGGTAGCGAGCCCGATAGTATGGCGTAGGGAACTGACAGGATAGAAGCCCAGGCAATGCCGACGCCAATCATCGGAATCCACAACAGGGCAGGATCCTTGATGAAAACAAACGAAATGAGTCCCAGTCCGCCAAGCCATAGATTGATCAAATGTGTGACTTTCTTGCCGGTTTTCGCAGCCAAGACCGGAATTGCGAAGGCACTTAGTGCGGCGAAGCCATTGTAGGACGCGAACAGCACGCCAACCCAGTCAGCGCCCTCGTTGTAGAGTTTGGAACTTGTGTCGATCGTACCGTAGTGGTGGGACGTTACCGCTCCGGTCGTGTAAATCCACATTGCAAACAAGGCGAACCAGGAGAAGAACTGAACAACGGCCAGCTGTTTCATCGCTTTCGGCATGGCGAACAGGTCTTCCATGATCTCCAGGAAGCCATTGTCAGTGCGAGATTGGTTCTTGAGCCCTGCGCTCAGGAATTGCAGCAGGCCGAAGGCAGTAAAGCCGATGCCGAGTATAAAGAGTTCCTTATCCAGTTCGAATATCAGGATCGATGCCGTGATCGCCAGACCCATAAGCAGCCAGATACCACCGCTCTTTTTGAATTGCGAAGCAGAGCGTGGCTGGGCCGACTCAGCTTCGAGATGGAATTGCTCAGTGCGGGCCTCTTCAAACGCCGCCAGCTGTTCAGGAGAGTATTCCCTGGTCGAGACAACCGTCCAGATAACTGAGACGAAATAAGCAGCAGCACCTAGCATGAACGAGAATCGCACCGAGTCCGGAATGCTGCCGACTTCGGCAATATTGCTGATGTTGAACCAGTTGCTCATCATCCACGGCATCGCAGAGGCGACAACCGCGCCAGTGCCGATGAAGAAGCTCTGCATCGCGAAGCCCTTGATGCGCTGCTCGTCGGGTAGCATGTCGCCGACAAAGGCACGAAAAGGTTCCATCGTAATGTTGATCGAGGCGTCCATAATCCAAAGCATGCCGGCCGCCATCCACAACGCTGTTGAGTGTGGCATAACGAACAGTGCCAACGATGCTGTGATTGCACCGCCCAGAAAAAACGGCCGGCGGCGGCCCAGGCGGTTCCAGGTATTGTCACTGAAGTAGCCGACGATGGGTTGTATGAGCAGGCCGGTTAGTGGAGCGGCGACCCACAGTATGGGTATTTCATCAATCGCGGCACCGAGTGACTGAAAGATGCGACTGACGTTGGCATTTTGCAGACCCCAACCGATCTGAATACCAAAGAAGCCGAAACACATGTTCCAGATTTGCCAGGTACTGCGTCTTGGTTTGTCTTGCATTACTGACAATGCTCCTGATGTGTTCCGATGCGCAGGTCCAATGTCACGTCGGCTGGTTCGAAGGTGTAGGTGAGTGTACTGGCACGAAGAGCTACTTCTGAGTCGGGCGGATACTCTGCAATATCCAGATAGGTACGAAAAGGTGGATCTCTGTCGATGCCGAGTGACTGCCAGTCGTCTTCACCAACGGCAATACTGAATTCGACATGTGTCAGGTTGTCGCCTGGTGTTGCTTCCACAAAGCCGCTGCAATTGAGCATGTCATCGTTGCGAAGGTTGGCGAAGGTAATGTCTATCGCGATGTCCTTCATCGCTACCGGCCGGTCGGACCGGTAGATGACGTAACTGATGGGAGCCACCGTAACTGAAACACCATCGCCTTCCTGTGACAGTTCAGACGCGCTTCCCGCAATCAGATCCCATCCGGCATTCGGGGTGGAGGTCGGTATGATGGCACTTGCAGTGGTCTGGTCATTATTGACGAGTATCAGGTATTCGAGCCGTTCGTCCGGATCGATGCGAGAGAAGGCAAAAATACCGGGGCCATCTTCAGCATAACGCGTAATCTGATCGCCACGTCGTAACGTCGGGTGCTCGCGATAGACAGCGCCCAATTTCCGAATTTCCCGATACATTGGGTGGCTACGATCGAAATTATCGTCCGCCGTCGTATGGTCGGTGCCTATCAGGTCATTGTCATTGTAGGAGGCGGTTGCGCTCGGGAACATATCTTCTCGCGATTCATGAAAACCGGGGTCAGTGATGAATCCCTGCTCATCACCGTAGTAAAGTATCGGTATGCCACGCGTGAAGTAAAGGATTGCATGGGCGAGCGCGCTGCGTTGCAAATTGATTTCGTCCGCTTCATTGGGGTTGGCTTTCTTGAGGTATACACCGAAACGGCCAAGGTCATGATTGCCAAGAAATGTCGGTAGCTGATATGGCGAAGTATCACGATCGATGAAGTAATCGCCATCGAAGAAGAAATCGGCAAGATCGGACGCCGAACCGGAGTTGGCGACGTAATCGACAACCGCTTCCTGAAAATCGAAGTCGAGAATGGCCGGCAAGTCGCCCTCAGTAACATAGCTGCGCTTTTTCAGGACAGTGTCGACCACTTCGCCAAACATGATGAACTCCGGACGCCGGTGGGCCGCAGCGTGTTCCCGAATCGCCGGTGAGAAATGGCTGAAGAACTCCTTATTGATATGACCAGCTGTGTCGATTCGGTAGCCGTCGATGCCGAACTCGCGAACCCAGTACTGGTAGATTTCAATCATCCCCTCGATAACGCGAGGGTGTTCGGTATAGACATCGTCCAGCCCGGAGAAATCGCCCCAATAGAATGACTCTCTCGTGAAGTCAAGCTCGCCTCGATTGTGATAATAGGCGGGGTCGTTGAGCCAGCCGGGGTTTTTCACTGCCAGGTCTTGCTCATCGATATAGGGTGTGTAGGCAATATCGGGATAGTCGTCGGTGCCACGAAATACGCAGTCACTTGCGGGGCCTTCCTTGCCTGGGCCGGCGTATTCCGGGTCGTGACATTCGCGGAACTTGATGACGTGTGCCGTGTGATTGATAACGATGTCGAGGATTATCTTGATGTCTCGCTTGTGCGCCGAATCGATCAACTCGCGCAAGTCGTCTGAGGAGCCCAGGTGCGCGTCAACGTTCATAAAATCAGCAATCCAGTAGCCGTGGTACGACGCTGTCGTCCACTCACCGAAGGTCTGGACCGGTAGGTTGCCAAACACAGGTGTAATCCAGATGGCCGTGACACCAAGTTCTTCGAGGTAGTCCAGTCGCTTTGCAACTCCCTGCAAGTCTCCGCCGTGATAAAACATTTCATCCTCAGGATCAAAACCGTGCTGTAAGCGATCTCCCTTGATGCCGCCGCGGTCGTTATCCGGGTCGCCATTATCGAAGCGGTCCGTGATCAGGAAATAAATTACATCGTCCTCCGCAGGTCGCTCGCCGAACGCCGGCAGCGCGGGCGACAACTCGATATCGGCGCTTGAGTTCTCATCCGAGGAACTACAGGCCTGGAGCGCGGCGAGCGGCGCGAGCAGCAGCAATGCAAGGCGAGTTTTGCAATTTTTGCAAGATGGCATGTAGCCCCCAGGATCGATCAATTTTCTTTTTAACAACCGCCAATTACGATTGCAGATCAAGATAAATTTGCACTACTATTGGGGTGTCAGCAAGCACTTTTATTGCAAAAAATGCAAAACGATGTCCAGCAAATACATCTCCACCAACGGTTCGCGAGATTCAGCCCATGAGTAGCAATATTTCAGCGTCAGCCGAGCAAGATTACCAGCGCGACGGCTTCATTATTTTGGAAAATGTAGTCCCCGAGCAGACTCTCAACGAGATGTGTGCGGAGGCCGGGAATATCTGTAGTGGTCGGCGGGGAGACGTTGCCGGCGCCAGTGCGTTGGCCGGGCTAAGTCAGGCGGAAGTGATGAATCAGGTGATTTCCATTCACTTCCCACACAAGATTTCGCCGTATCTGTACGACCTCCTTTTCGAGGAGCATGTGGTCGAGGCTCTGGCGCGTCTTGTCGGGCCCAATGTCAAATGCATGCAATCGATGTTCTTCGTGAAGCAGGCGGGCCGCCCGGGCCAGGCCTGGCACCAGGACGAGATGTTCATCCCAACCCGGGACCGAAGCCTGATCGGCGCCTGGATCGCGGTCGACAACGCTACAGTTGATAACGGTTGCCTTTGGGTCATTCCGGGATCGCATCGCCCTGGCATCCTGTGGCAAACCCGGGCACATAACGATGCTCGTTTCGATCATACGGAGGAGAGTTTCGGCTACCCGTTTGATCAGGACCAGGCAATCCCGGTGGAACTCGAAGCCGGTAGTATCGTTCTGTTCAACGGTTACCTGCTGCACCGCTCGCTTAACAACACTCGCAAGGAAGGGTATCGCCGTTCCTACGTAAACCACTACATGAGTGCGGAGTCATTGTTGCCGTGGAGTGGTGGCTGCCTTGATCATCCAGTGGAAGACTACCGGGATGTCGTTTTGGTGGCTGGTAAAGACCCGTATGCGTACAAAGGCGTCGAAGATATCTCTGTGCCATACCTGCGACCGGCAGATGCGGCCGAAAAATTACAATTGGCAGAGACGATCAAGCTGTGAACGAGTGGTGGCGTGGAGCGATCATCTACCAGATCTACCCGCGTAGCTTTCTCGATACGAATGGCGATGGCATCGGCGACCTTAACGGAATCACTCAAAAGCTCGACTACGTCGCCAGCCTCGGTGTCGATGGAGTCTGGATTTCACCATTTTTCAAGTCGCCGATGGACGATTTTGGCTATGACGTATCGGACTATCGGTGTGTCGATCCGATCTTCGGCGACTTGGAGGACTTCGACGAGCTTCTCGAAAGGGCGCACGATCTCGGACTAAAACTGATTATCGACCAGGTTTATTCGCACACGTCCAGCCAACATGCATGGTTCGAGGAAAGCCGCCAGAGTCGCGACAACCCTAAGGCAGACTGGTACGTATGGGCCGATGCCAAAGTCGACGGCACGCCGCCGAATAACTGGCAGTCGGCATTCGGTTCAGCCGCCTGGACCTGGGATAGTCGGCGCCAGCAATACTATTTGCACAACTTTGTATCCAGCCAGCCAGACCTCAATCTGCATAACACCGAAGTGCAGGATGAGCTTCTCGATGTGGCGCGTTTCTGGCTCGATCGCGGCGTCGATGGATTTCGGCTGGATGCGATTAACTTCGCCATGCACGATCTCAGACTGCGGGATAACCCGCCAGCACCACCAGATGTTCGCAGTGAAGCCAGGCCTTATTTCATGCAGCTTCTGAAATACAACATGGATCATGGAGACGTGCCGAAATTACTGGGGCGGTTGCGGGAAGTTACCGATGCGTATGCTGACGTCCTGACGGTGGCGGAGGTTGGTGGTCACAGTCCTTTGCAAACGATGCAGTCGTATACGCACGGAGAGAGCCGGCTCAATACGGCCTACAGCTTCGACTTCCTGAGTACCACGGATCTGGTTGCCGGCCGTGTGAGGGACATTCTTGGTGGTTGGTCAGGAAAGGACGAAGAGGGCTGGCCGTCCTGGGCATTCTCAAACCATGATGCGCCGCGGGTAGCCAGTCGCTGGGGCGCGGAAGTTGAACATTCACAAAGGGTTCGGCTTATTGCGCTGCTGCAGATCTGCCTGCGCGGCAACATGTTCTTATACCAGGGCGAGGAGCTTGGCCTCACGCAGGCAAACGTTCCATTTGAAAAACTACAAGACCCGGACGCCCTCGCAAACTGGCCCAATACTCTGGGCCGTGACGGTGCGCGAACGCCGATGCCCTGGGTCTGCGATGGCGAACAGGCAGGTTTTTCATCCGTTGACCCCTGGTTGCCGATCGACAGTGCGCACAATTTTCTCGCGGCTGACTTGCAACAGGACGATCCGGAATCAACTTTGAATTTCTTCAGGCACGTCATCAGCATTCGCAAAGCGTCTCCGGCCCTGACGTGCGGAGACCTCGAGATCGTCGATGCTCCGCAGGACTTGCTCGTGTTCACTCGCAGGGGTCAGGATGAACTCGTTTACTGCGTATTCAATCTTGGTAGCGAAACGGTGAACTGGACACCCGGGGAAGGCGAGCCGATGAAACTGCGAGTGGGAGTAGGCCAATGCTGCCAGGAGGGTGAGCCGCCAATGTCCGTCGGGTCTTTCTGCGCGTACGTTGCGTTCGCAAAGGTCTAGTCAGCCGCCGCAGGAGTCCCTGACGACGAGTTCGGTCGGAATATAGGACGAGTTGATCTCTTCGCCATCCAGCGCACGTATGATCTTGCGCACCAGCCTGCGGCCAGCTTTGCGGACGTCCTGACGAATCGTTGTTAACGCGGGATTGCAATAACTTGCGACCACGACATCGTCGTATCCGACAACCGACACATCGCCAGGAACTGAAAGTCCGTGCGCTATCAGGCTGCGAATGACGCCGATCGCAATCGTGTCACTGGCTGCGACGACAGCGTCAAAGGGTGTCTCGGCGGCGAAAATACCCTCAATGGCTTCCATGCCGGATTCAGGATAAAAGCGCGTCGTTTGCACGAGGTTTTTCCGCAACGGGATATCAGCCTCCTTCAGTGCACGCGCGTAGCCCTGGAAGCGCAATTTCGTTTCGGCAGTTTCGGTGTCCCCGATATAGGCGATTTGCTTGCGGCCCAGGCGCAGCAAATGTCTTGTTGCACGGTGTCCGCCCTGTTCGTTATCGCTGCCAATGACGCAGTATTTCTGGTCGGGCAGGTGTGCACCCCAGACAACCAGCGGGATATCGTGCCTGGCCATATTATTGAGTTCTTCATGCAGTGTTCCTTGCCCGAGAATAATCAGGCCATCCGTTTCACCGTTTTGTATCAGCGCGGCGGCTTGCTCATAAGTGGTCAACTGCACATGGGAAAGCACGAGATCATGGCCCCATTCCCAGAGTGCATCACCTACTCCGCCGATGAGGCTCAGATAAAAAGGATCCGACAGTGAACTGTCCCGGCCCTGCGGCGTCGGGATGATCAATGAAATGTTGCCGCTACCGCCGTGCTGTCGGGCTCTGAAGCTGGTTCGACCGGCATAGTCATTCCGTCGCGCGATTCGTAGAATCCGGTTCTTGGTGCGTGCATTGACGAGGTGACTGTCATTGAGCGCGCGCGATGCGGTGGCGACTGACACGCCGGCCAGCTTGGCGAGATCTTCGAGCCTGCCCAAAGGCACAGTTTTCGACACTGTTTTTCTGTTGGCGGTCTTACTCACGTAAATCAGGTGCCTACTGTGTTCGATTACCCATCATACTGCCAGATTCGCACACCGTATGAATCAGCTTTGGCTGCGCATACTGTCTTTATCCTCGCGCACCGCTAGCCAGGAGACTGCCGACAGTGCGATTGCAATGGCAGCAATCAAGAACACGATGCTCTTGTCCTCCGCGCGACTGAGCGCGAGGCTGATCCCCAGGCTGACGATAAGCTGCGGCAGCACGATCGACAGGTTGAACAAGCCCATGAACAGGCCCGTCTGTGCCTTATCGATTTTTTGCGACATGATCGCGAACGGCAGACTGATCATTGACGCCCAGCCGACAGCGATAACGACCATAAGCATGTAAATGTAGGTTGGAGTGCTGCCGACCAGAAACATTGCGAAGTAACCCACAGCCATGATCGCAAGACAACTTGCATGTGTTTTTATTCGGCCGATGCGTTCACTGATGGGTTCGAGTACGAGTACCGGCAAGATCGCCGAGACAACGGTCAGAACCAGGAAACTCATTGATACGAGTCGCCCCATCGCGATGTCGTCCAGCGCCGGTAGGCGGTGCTGGACGTAAGCCACCATGAACACAAACATCGATTGCACGCCGATCCAGCTAAACGAGTTTGCAGCAAGGACCTTGCGAAACTGTACCTGGTGCTGTGTCGCTGTCGCTTCGCCTTCATCGTTTCGCAGTAAGGTCTGGATAACGAGTACCACTGTCAATACGCCGCAAATAATTTCCGCGAAATAATGGTCATATTCGATGCCGCCGATGCGCAGGGACATGGCATAGATGTCGTAGACAAGAAACCCCCACAGTGGCTTGATGCTCTGCAACATCGCGACAATTGATACTTTGGGTGCGGATGATGTGTCCACCTGCTCGTCACTTTCGATCGTCCTGGGCTCTTCAATGAAGAATGTCGGCACGACGGACAACAGTAAGACCAGGCCGGCACCAACGTAGATGAGTGCGTAGTTGTTGTAAAACGCGCCGATAGCATAGGCGCCAATGCTGATCGTGCCGGATACGGTCTGCATCCATGTGTAGCCCTTGGTGCGGTCGATTCCCGACGGTGTGACGTCTGCGATGATCGAGCGTGTCGGGTTGAAACCGACATTGACCGCAAAGTCCAGCGTCAAAACGACAACAAGTGCTACGCCCAGAACACCCTCGAGTCCGAGGCTTGCGGAGATGACGTCGAGACTGGGTAATGCCAGCAGCGCCAGTGCTGCCATCACGCCACCAATAACGATGAACGGCCGTCGTCGGCCGTTCCACAGCCAGACTCGGTCGGAGAGTCCACCGATAATGACCTGGCCGAAAATGCCGGCGAGGGGACCAGCTGCCCAAACCAGCCCGATATCATGGATATCGAGCCCGTACTTCGTGGTCAGGATCCAGCTCAGCGCCGCGATCTGGACAGACAGGGCGAAGCCGAACGAGGTAGCGGGCAAGCTGAGGATCGCGAAGAAGAGTTTGCTGCGGTTTTTTTGCATTGCCAACATGATGAGAATATCCCTCCGGGGACGAGCTTATTCGTTGTTATTATTTACGGGCGCGAGCAGGAATTTCAGGGGAACGTGTACGCGCTTGCGCCAGGCCATCTCGTTATGGTCGACGCCCTCGAATCGGTGTGTTTGCCACAACGGGCCGTGTTCATAGCCGATCGAGCGGAACACCTCATCGACGATATCCTGATATACCTCATATTGGCCGCCCATCTCGAGCGTGCCGAAATCAAAATAGAATCGTTGCTCGCCCGGGGCCGGAATCGCGTCACGCAGGTACTCGATCATTGCCGACAGGCTGGCCGGATCGTCGATCGATGCTGTCCAGGGCCACGCTGAGGACACGCAGGCCGCACCGCCGAAAACGTCGGGATACGAAACCAGCCCGTAGAAAGAAATGAGCCCACCCAAGCTGGATCCCATTAGAAACGTGTCTTCCTTGCGGAGAGAAGTACGGTACTGGCTGTCGATGAACGGCTTCAACTCTTCGACGATAAACTTGAGGTATTCCTGTGATGCGGGCTTGTCTGTCATGAATTCCTGAAGTTTGCCACGCTGCTCCCCGGTGACCGTCTGCAGGAACGGTTGCGGATAATATTCCTCAGTGCGTTTTGGCGTACTCCAGATGCCGACAACAATAGTGTCATCCACTTCGCCGGAGTCGATGAGCCGTTGCAGGCTCTCGTCAATGCCCCAATCGGTCTGGGTGTAATACACCCACTCGGGGTTATACAGGTTCTGGCCGTCCTGGAAGTAGATTACACGGTATGTCTTGTCCGAATCGTGGTAACCAGTGGGCAGCCACACGTCGATGTGGCGGTCATCGACTAACCTTGAGCCGAAATTCGCATGGCGAACAATGTGTGCAGTGCCAACCTTGAGTATGGCCGAGTCGAGTGGTCCCAGAATGACATCGACAAAGCCCTTGCCGCCGTCGACAATGAGATTTCTGTTGCTCTCCCCGAATAGCTGCTCTTCGAGCGTGTAACGCCCGTCGCGCAACTGCCAGGCTGCAATGACATCGTTGGGTATTTCGAGTCGGATATCGTGGGGGTTTGCATCGTCAAAATTACTGACGACAATGAGTTGCTCATCACCGGACCAGCGCACGAAGGAAAACAGCTTGTCACTTTGGTTATGAACGTGAGCATACTCGCCTTGCAGGGCTTTGCTTGATGCACTGAAGTTCATGAGTCGCACATAGAAGTCGCGAAGCTCTTTCTCATCGTCGGACAAAGCGCCACCGTCGAACTTGCCATCGTTCATCCAGCGCTGATGTGCGGGCAGGCCGTGGTAGTCAAAAAGCGAGTTACGCATCGGCTCGTTGAAAGCAGCGTTGCCCCGGGCATCCTCACCGACGTCCTGACCGATGTACAGGAGTGTGGGCGAGCGGCCGATAAGGCTGGAGACGACCATTGCCGGCTTGCCTTTGTTCGCATCACCGGCGAAGTTGGAACTCGCAATCCGCTCTTCATCATGGTTCTCGAGGAAATGCAGCATGTGTTCCTCGATATCGAGAACTTTGGCCTGTGCGACGGCAATCGCATCGGTACTTTCGCCGCCTTGAATGACCGGCTTCAGCGCGTCATACAATCCTACTTTGTCGTAAAGATAGTCCATGCGACCGAGCTGGATGAAGTCACGGTACAGGTTCGGGTCATAAACCTCGGCGACCAGTGTGGCGTCGGGATTCTTCACCTTGATTGACGAGTTAAGGTAACTCCAGAACTCAACCGGCACCATTTCGGACATATCGAAACGAAAGCCGTCGACACCCTTGTCAGTCCAGTAATGCACGATGTCTTCGAACTTGGTCCAGCTGTCGGGAACACTCTTGTTTGCCCAGAATGCGGCATGTTTTTCGATCGACCAATTGCGCGCCTCGTCCGGCAGGGAGTCGAACGCATGACTGCCGTCGGGACGAACGCCGTGGTTGATCTTGACCGTCTCGTACCAGTCATCGAAATCAGGTTTAGCGGCGCGCGCGCCGTTGCCGGTCCACTTCGCGGGTGATTCGGCAAACTGTCCGTCGACTGCCGGGTGGCTTTCACCGCCGAGTGGATTGTACGTCCCGGGAAAGTCCGGCAATACAAAGTCCTCACCAACGACGTAGTAGAAGTTGTTGTCGCGAGCCCACTCGACCGACGTATCGTCATTGACTCCGAGATCCTCGACGCCCTCGGGCCGGGAGACCGATTCATAGCCGCGCGCCACATGGTTTGGCACGATGTCGATAATGACTTTCATACCGTGCCTATGTGTTCGTTCGATCAAGGCCACGAACTCCTCGAGCCGCCTCGAGGGGTCGACGGCAAGATCGGGATTGACGTTGTAGTAGTCCTTGACGGCGTACGGTGAGCCAGCGCGGCCCTTGATGACCTCGGGGTCGTCATTCCCGATGCCATACTCGGTGTAGTCACGGACGAGCGCGTGGTGGGGAACGCCCATGTACCAGATATGCGTTACACCGAGCTCACGAATGCCCGCGAGCGCCTTATCGGTGAAGTCCGCAAACTTGCCGACGCCGTTTTCCTCGATTGTGCCCCAGGGCTTGTTCGTCGTATTGTTGTTGCCGAACAGGCGCGTGAATACCTCGTAGATGACCGGCTTACCGGTTACTTCTCGTGGGTTGATCTCCAGTCTTGCTGCCGAATGATCCCAGTCGACCTGTACAGTGAGTGTATTGGATCTGCGGTCATGTTCCCCACGAACCGACTCACCGCCGAAGCGAATCTCGCCAGCCGGGCTAATCAAGTTGTGGATGACGATATTGAGTTCGCGGGCATCCGGTCTGCCTGGGTATTCACCGCCATCACGGCCCAGGCTGATTGTCAACGAGTCCTGGTCCTGCTGCGAGCGGAACTTCAGCAGCTCGAACTGGCCCTGTTTCAAACTCAGGCGAGACTTGCCGTCGTCGTCGTACATTTGCCCGGTAGAACTGCTCACACTCTCGTCGGCGTAGTAGTGCAGCGTCAGATTCGCGCTCGAATAGTCGTCAGTCGTGTCGATGTCGCCGATCATCGGGATAAACGAGCCGGCGCGCACGAGAACGGGAATTGTCTCGAGTGTGACCGGGATCGACGCGGTGTTGCCACCCTGGTACCGCGTACCGCCCCAGAAATCGAACCACACGCTGGCCGGGAGGTCGACGTCAATACTAACGACGCCGGGGTCTGTTACCGGCGCGACAAGAAATGCATCGCCCCAGAGGTAGGCGTCTTTTTCATCGATCAGAGCCTTGTCGGTCTCATCCTCGAAGAACAGCGGCCGCATGAGCGGCATGCCGGTCGTGCTGTTTTCATAAGCAAGCGTGTAGTTGTAGGGCAGCAGCCGATAACGGAGCTTGATGTAGTCGCGAATGATATCGCGCGTTTCGCGATCGTGGAAAACAGGCTCGGGCGGTAGTCCTTCCTGCGCGTGCGGCCGATACACAGGCTGGAATACGCCGTACTGCAACCAGCGAAGATACAGCTCCTGGTCGAATTCCATCGTGTCCTCCGGCGTGCCTCTTGTGAAGCCGCCGAGGTCGGAATGCGTGTAGGCCAGGCCGAGGAGCCCCATTGAAAGGCTCAGCTCGACTTGCGGTTTGAACCCACCCCAGGAACGCGATACGTCACCCGTCCATGGCACGATGCCGTAACGTTGCGTGCCGGCGAAACCGGAACGCATCATGATCAGTGGGCGCATATCCGGATAGTTCTCGATCTGCTTTTCGTACACCATCTGTGTCCATACATGGCCGTAAGCGTTGTGGATCTCATCGCCGGTTGCCTGAATGCCGGCATCGCTCAACCAGTGCAGCGTATCGCCCGGATGCACTTCCGGCTCGCCGAGATCGCCCCAGCTGCCGGCCAAACCCTGCTCGAACAACATCTCGTAAGGCTCCCAGAACCACTGCTGTGCCGACTTGTTGAACACGTCGATGAGCCCGGTGTTGCCGAAGTAGAAATCGAAACGCCGCGGATCACCGGATTCGGTCTCGGCCAGCACCTGATTGTCGACAGCGCTTTGCCAGCGATCGGAGGAACTCAGGATGAACGGCTCGGTAACGGCAATGGTCTTGACGCCCTGTTTTGCAAAGTCGCTGACCATCTTCTCGGGTGTCGGCCACGCATTGCGGTCCCAGTCGAGATTGCCCATATGGCCCTTGATGTCCGGGCCGAACCAGTAGATATCGATGATGACGGCGTCGAGGGGGATATCCTGGCGTTTGAACCGCTTGATGACCTTGCGTGTTTCTTTCTCTGAGTGGTAGCCGAAGCGCGAGGCGAAATTGCCGAAGGCCCAGCGTGGCGGCAACGGCTGCCTGCCAGTGACATCCGTGTAATTCCTGACGAGGGCAGGGTAGCTATCGCCTGCGATGACGAGGTATGCGGTACGCCCGCCAACGGCCTCGAATTGCAGGACGTCTTTTTCCGTTGCGCCAATGTCTAGCCAGCCATTGGCCGAGTTGTCGAATACGATCATGTATTTGTCGGATGACAGGATTGCCGGCACGCTGTAGTACATCTGACTGGATTCAGTCTCGTAAGCGTAATGCGCCCGGTTATAAAGTGGCATGCGATGACCGCGCCGGTCCATGCCGAGCACGCGCTCGCCACCACCGAGTATTTTCTCGCCGTCATCGAGCGTAAAGCGAAAGCCACGTCCTTCATCATTGGCAAAGTAGCCGTCGCCTTCGGAGAACAGCGGCTCGCTATTTCGGACATAGGAGATGTGGACAGGTGACTTGTTGATGACAGCTGTCAGATCACCGATGGAGAATTCCAGGGCCTGGTCCGTTTCAGTCAGTGAGGCCCTGATCTGTGGCGGTGCGCCGGCGATCGCGAACGACGGCAGTTGTTTGACGCCGGGTTCGATATAGTGAACCTCGAAAGCCGCATCGTCGACGACTGTGATGCGAAGCTCGCCCCTGTCGGTTTGCACCGTCAGTTTTTGCTCGCTCTGCTCATGACTCACATAGTTGCCGAAGTCAGCCTGAGCTGCCGGGGCAAGCAGCACAGCAAATGCCGCGATAGTGATTAGCCTGCGCATACTTCAGTCGACCTCGAGAATCATCACGGACATGGGTTCGAGATCGATAGCCGACTCGATGTTGATACGCCTGCCGGTGAGGACATCCGTCGCGTGCGTGCTGTCGCCGAGGCGTTCGGCAAATCGTGCTGTTTCCAGCGGCACAGCCTCTTCACCACGGTTGAACACAACCATGACGGTCTCGTCATCGTTGTAACGAAAGTAGGCGTAGACGTATTTGATCGGCGTGAACTGCATGAGCCTGCCCGAATGAATCACAGACTTTCCCTTGCGCCAATTCAAAAGAGTCCTCATAAATTCCTGAGCTTGCCGTTCCTGATCCGAGAGACCTCTCCCCGTAAATGCGTTTTTCTCGTGATCACTCCAGCCGCCCGGGAACTCGGCGCGGATTTCGCCATGATTGCCGTCATCACGCGTGTGCGACATCAGCACTTCGGTGCCGTAATAGATCTGCGGAATACCACGCATCGTCAGGTAATACACGATGGCCATGCGATACAGGTCGTAATTCTCACCGACTTTGGTGAAGATGCGGCTGCGATCGTGGTTGTCCGGGAAGATGACCAGGTTCATGGGGTCCGGGTACACGAAATCGGTTGCGAGCGTTTCGTAAGCACGGGTCCAGGGGCTGTCCCACCACGGGACCTCTTTGGTAAGCGCCTCGTTCACCCCATGAAACATCGGAAAATCGAGAAGGCTGGGCAACCATGACACATAGCCGTCATGGTTTTTCTTGCCGCGTTGCCAGTAGGCCAGCAGCGCCGGGTTCTTCCCGGTTTCTTCGCCGGTAATAGTGAAGTTCGGGTACTCCTGCATGATGCGCCGTGTCCATTCGCTCAGAAAATCCTTGTCGGAGAATCCGTAGGTGTCCAGGCGGATGCCAGTCAGACCGAGATACTCGACCCACCAGATGGCGTTCTGGACCAGGTAGTCCGCCAGCAGGGGATTGCGCTGGTTCAGGTCGGGCATGGCCGGAACGTACCAGCCGTCGAAATAGATTTTGCGGTCGTACTCGGAACCATAAGGATCGAAAATCGTCGCTTTCGCGCTACTGGTCTGGTGATAGTCCTTGTAAAAGTTGAACCAGTCCGGGTTCGGCACATCTCGCATCCACCAGTGCTCACTGCCGCAATGGTTGGTGATCATATCCATGATGGTGCCGAGGCCTTTCGCTTTGGCCGAAGCAACGAATTCGCGGTAGTCGGCATTGCTGCCGAAACGCGGGTCGACCCTGTAATAGTCGGTGGTCGCGTAGCCGTGGTAGGAGGCCTCCGGCATCGCATTTTCGAGGATCGGGTTGAGCCAGACGGCGGTGTAGCCCATGTCGGCGATGTAATCGAGCGAGTTCCTGATCCCGGCAAGATCGCCGCCGTGGCGGCCATAGTCGTCACTTCGGTTGAGCGGGTCGCCGAGTCCGCCAATGGTGTCATTGGACGCATCGCCATTGGAGAATCGATCCGGCGTGATCAGGTAGATCGTATCGGCTCCGGAGAATCCTGCAGCATGTGCAGGGTCTGTGTTTTTCTGCCGCAGCTCGTAGGCATGGACGACGCGGGCGCCGTCGTCTTCAAGCACGATGTCGAACGTACCGGGCTCGGCGGCCGCATCGATGTCGAGGTACAGGAACAGGTAGTTCTCACTCTCCACCTGCTCGACCCGATTGAGCGTGACTCCTGGATAATCAATCGAGACGTCGAACCCCGCGGCGCCGTGACCGTGAATCATGATCTGGAGTTCCTGGTGCTCGAAGCCTTGCCACCAGAACGGTGGCTCGACACGATCGATGGGGCCGGCAGCAGCTGGCCGAACGGTGAGGCCGAGAACGAACAGAAAAAGTACGCTGGCCCGCGCAATCCTTAGAAACATCTGGAGCCCCCTTTGTTGTCGCATAATGGTAGTCATTTCAAGCTGTTGCTGGGGATGAATACGTTTGCAGACGAACCTTGCCGGTCGAGCAAGTTGCTACAATGCGTCGCAATGCCTGATAACAACGATAATCTTCGCAGAATCGCCATCATTGGTGGGGGCACTGCAGGCTGGATGTCTGCGGCCGCGCTCGCACACGCGGTGCAGGGCGACTGTAAAGTTACCCTGATCGAGTCGGAAATGATCGGCACAATCGGTGTTGGTGAGGCGACGATCCCTCCGATTCGACTGTTCAACCAACGGCTCGGTATCGACGAACACGATTTCATGCGTCACACGCAAGGCTCGTACAAGCTCGGCATTCAGTTCGTGAACTGGGCGAAACAAGGTCATAGTTACTTCCATCCCTTCGGGCCTTTCGGTGCTGAATTTGATGTGGTGCCTCTGCACCATTTCTGGTTGCGAGCTCAGGCGAGCGGCGACGCAGCGAGCCTCGATGACTATTCGATGGCCTGGGCCGCTGCGGCGCAGTGCAAGTTCGACCGGCCGAGCACGGATCCACGGATGGTGCAGTCGACGTACGACTATGCGTATCAATTCGACGCAGGCCTGTACGCGAAGTATCTGCGTGGTTACGCAGAAGAACGCGGCGTCGAGCGTATCGAGGGCAAGATTGTCGATGTGTCGCTGAATACGGAGTCGGGCGATATTGAGAGCGTCACGTTGGATGACGGCGCAGTTGTCACCGCTGATTTCTATATCGACTGCACCGGCTTTCGCGGCTTATTAATCGAAGACGCGCTTGAGACCGGCTACGAGGACTGGACACATTGGTTGCCCTGCGATCGTGCCGCTGCCGTGCAATGCTCACACGGTGGTGATTTCACTCCCTACACACGGTCGACGGCGCACGAGGCCGGTTGGCAGTGGCGAATCCCGCTGCAGCACCGCATCGGCAATGGTTATGTCTTCTGTAGCCGGCATATCAGCGATGACGAGGCGACAAGCAAGCTGCTGGATAATCTTGATGGTGAGCCACTGACGGATTCGCGCGTACTGCGATTCACGGCGGGTCGCCGCAGGAAATTCTGGAATCGCAATTGCGTTGCAATCGGTCTGTCGGCCGGTTTCATGGAGCCGTTGGAGTCAACGAGCATTCATCTTATTCAAACGGCGATCACAAGACTTTTGGCGCTATTCCCGGATCGCAACATGGATCCGCTGGCCGTTGCCGAGTACAACCGACTGACGCAACTCGAGTATGAGACAGTGCGCGACTTTTTGATCTTGCACTACCATGCGACCGAACGTGATGACTCTGAGCTTTGGCGTGAGTGTGCAGCTATGTCGATTCCGGACACGCTGCAATATAAGATCGACCATTTTCGCGCTTATGGCAGGCTCGTATCAACCAGCATCGAGTTGTTTCAAAATCCGAGCTGGCTTGCTGTACTGGTTGGTCAGTTCGTCACACCGCGGCGCTATGACCCTCTGGTCGACGAGCGCAGCAATGTCGACGGCAAGGCGCGCCTGGAAGGCTTGCGGCGCGTGATGCGTGAGGCTGCTGAAGTCATGCCGGATCACCGCGACTATCTCAATAGTCACTGTAAAGCGGCGCCGATGTAGTGAGTCCTCGTCTGATCGATAAAACGATCGGAGGAATGGCGGCCCTGTTGTTGCCACTGATCGCCTCGCCGCTTGAGGTGACATCACCCGATCATCAAATCACCCTGGAAATCCACACCAACGAACGGGGTGTGCCAACCTACAGCGTTCGATTTCGAGACGAACCGGTCATCGAGGAATCACGACTCGGCCTGCAATTCGCGTCATACGCCAGCCTGGATGGCGAATCGCTCATCGGCGAAATCAGTCGCCGCAGCCACGACGCGATTTGGGAACAACCCTGGGGCGAGCGCCGGACTATTCGCGATCAGTACAACGAGCTACTCGTCAGGTTTGCATACGTGGATGGGCCGGAGCGGCATCTCGATATTCGCATACGAGTGCACAACGATGGCTTGGGTTTTCGCTACGAAGTTCCGGAGCAGGACTACGTTGACACCATCAATATCATGGATGAACTCACCGAGTTTCGGCTGCCAGCTGGATCAAAAGCGTACTGGCAGTCCGGCAGTCATCGCGATAAATACGAGGTTCTGTATCGGATAACGCCGCTAGCGGACGTCGACAACGCGCATTCACCCCTGACGCTGCGGATGCCTTCGGGTGTGCACGTCAGTTTGCATGAAGCGGCACTTGTCGATTACTCGGCGTACACGCTCGAACAAAGCAAACCCGGGGTTCTGCGCACGGTTCTCAGGCCCTGGTCGGACGGAGTCCGGGTGCGTGCGCGAGCACCGTTTCATACGCCCTGGCGTACGATACAGATTTCGCCGGACGCCAAAGGTCTGCTTAATTCGAACCTGATCCTCAATCTCAACGAACCGAACATGCTCGGCGATGTGCCATGGGTGGAGCCAGGCAAGTACGTCGGCATCTGGTGGGCTATCCACCTGGGCCTTAAGACCTGGAGTGCCGGCCCGCAGCACGGCGCGACGACAGCTGAAATCAAACGCTCTATTGATTTCGCGGCACGGTACGGTTTCGATGGTGTGCTGGCTGAAGGCTGGAACATCGGTTGGGGCGCCGGCGAGGATTTCAGCTATACCGAGGCGACCACGGACCTGGACTTGCCAGCCGTCGCCCGGTATGCGAGTCAATCGGGTGTGCGGCTTATTGGGCATCACGAGACTTTTGGTAATATTCCTGCATACGAAGAACAAATGGCTGACGCCTTCGATCTGTATGAATCGCTTGGTGTTCGACAGGTGAAGACCGGTTATGTCGGCTCTGCCGGCTCCCTGAAGAGAATCGACCCTGGTGGCATGGTGCATGACGAATGGCACGATAGTCAGTTCGCTGTGGAGCATCAATTGCACGTTCTTCGCGAAGGCGCAAAACGCGAAATCAGCATCAATACGCACGAACCCGTGAAGGACACAGGATTGCGTCGCACATATCCCAACTGGCTTAGCCGCGAAGGTGCGAGAGGGCAGGAGTTTGCAGTCTGGGGTGAGACGCCGAATCCGCCTGAGCACACAGTGATGCTGGCGTACACGCGGATGCTTGGCGGACCGATGGATTTTACGCCCGGAATTTTTGATCTCGATTTCGAGATTCGTGGTACCGAGCGGCGCGTGCAGACGACAATCGTGAAGCAATTGGCGCTTTACGTCGTACTCTACAGTCCGGTACAGATGGTGCCGGATCTGCCCGAGAATTATGCGCGGTTTCCCGACGCGTTCCAGTTCATCATCGATGTCCCGACGGACTGGGAAGAGAGTGACGCCATCGCAGGCGAAGTCGGCGAATATGTTGCGATTGCGCGTAAAGAGCGCGGTGGTGACGACTGGTACCTGGGTGTGATAACCGACGAACACTCACGGACGCTAGATCTGTCATTGGATTTTCTTGACGAAAACCGTGATTACGTTGCCACGATCTATCGCGACGGAGATGATGCCGATTGGCAATCCAATCCTTACGATTACGTGATCGAAGAGCGGCAGTTCAATCGCGAACAACAGCTCAAATTGACGCTCGCCGCAGGGGGTGGCGCTGCGATTCGATTCCGGCCAATGCCGGAACCTGACTAGAGCTTTATCCCGCCGCAGGATTTGCGAACAATCAGTCTTGGCTCCATCAGTTTCGATTCAACCGGTTCGCCTTCGATTAGCCCGACGATTCCCTTGACGAGGCCGTCGGCTGCTATTTGCGAGTTTTGCTGCATGGTTGTCAGTGCAGGTGTCACGTGTGCCGCAAGCGGCATATCGTCGAAGCCGACAACTGCAACGTCCTCCGGGACACGCAGTCCTGCATCCTTTATTGCGCGTATCGCGCCAATCGCAATCAGGTCGGTGACGGCAAAAAGTGCATCAAATGGCACCTTACTCTCGAGCATCTTCTGCGCAGCCTGGTAGCCGAGCGTCTCAGAGTTATCGGCCGCATAACACAAGCTGTCGCTCGGCTCGATGCCCACCTCATTCAGCGCACGCACATAACCTGCATGCCGTGACGCATGTTCCGGGCTACCCCGTGAAGTATTGCCGATAAACGCGATAGTCTGGTGTCCAAGATCAATCAGGTGCTTGGTCGCCTGGTAGCCACCGCTTTCGTTGTCGCAACCGAATGAGTGGCCCGGCTGATCCTTGACGATCGGGCCCCAGATCATGAAGCGAGTATTGGCGCTAGCCAGGGCTGTGAGTTTTTCACGATACTTCAGGAAGTCTCCGTAGCCGAGCAGGATCAGGCCATCCGCCCGGTGGCTCGCCTGGTACTCGATATGCCAGTCATCGGTAAGCTGTTGCAGTGACAGCAACACGTCGTAGCCGTGGCGCGCGGCAGCGCGCGTGATGTTGTCGAGGAATGACATGAAAAACAGATTCATCCGCTTGTCGGTGCCGTCTGTCTCATCGAACAACAACAACGCGATCGTATTGCTCTGGTGCGTACGCAGTCCCGCGGCGTTGCGGTTGACGAAATAATTCAGCTCGCGCGCAATTTGTTGAATACGATTGCGCGTGTCTTCCCGAACGAGCGGGCTGTTGCGCAAGGCACGCGAGACCGTCGCCTGCGAGACGCCGGCAAGGTCCGCGATATCACGCGACGTAGGGTTTTCCACCTTCATAGCTGAATAGTAGTTGAGTATCCCCCGATAACTGCTCGTTTTTAACACAAACCAACATGAAATCAACGAAGGAAAAGTACTTACATGAGTCTGAAAGGCTTGCCGGGCCTGGGTTTACTGCTAAATACGGAGTTCACGACAGCACGGACAGGTCAGCAAAAACCACGTAAATCGTCAATACGATCAAAACAAGTACCGCGCTGAAAACACGCGCATGCGCCCATGGCGTCATGTTTACGGCTTTGACGTCTTCCTGGATCCATTCGTCGCGCAGCGGCCTTAGCTCACCGACGACGAGCATCAGAATTACAAGGTATGCAAACACGACGCCGAGGAAGTGAAAGTTGTGCATGGACTCGACTATCTTCGCGAGCGGCGGCACGAAGTAGCCGCAGGCGATTATCGTAAACCCCATGACCAGGGCGAGCTTTGCGGCGAGTGGCGGTACGCGACGGGTCAGCATGCCGATGAGAACGACAGAGAATATCGGTATGAAATATATGCCGTTCATTTTTTGCAGATAGCCGAAGATGCTTTCCTGTCCGATCAGCAAAGGCGCCAGGGTCATGGAAAACACGGCAATTATCCAACCGAAGATCTTGCCTGACTTCACAACCTGTTCGTTGTCTGCCTCCTTGTTAATAAGGCTCTTGTAGAGCCCCAGGCTGAACAAGGTGCAGGTGCTGTTCAGTGCCGAATTGAAGCTGGACAATATAGCGCCCATCATCACGGCCGCGAAGAAGCCCACGTAGATTGTTGGCAATACCTGGTTAACCAGCAACCCGTACGAGTGATCCGCACGAACATCCTGACCCGCGAACATGGCATAGGCGATCATTCCCGGTATGACGAGGTAAAGCGGGCCGATCAATTTCAAGAATCCCGTTGCGAGTACGCCTTTTTGACCTTCGGCCAGTGAGCTTGCGCCGAAAGTTCGTTGGATTATTTGCTGGTTAGTCGTCCAGTAGAACAAGTTGAGCAACAGGATGCCTGTTACAACAGTGCTGATCGGCACGGAGCTTTCGGCACCGCCAATGGAGTTGAAACGACCCGGGTTGCCGGCGGACAGTGCAGCAAAGCTGCTGAAGATATCGCCGTCACCTAACGCCTTGAGGCCGAACCAGACGATCATCAGGCCGCCGACGAGCAGCCCAACACCATTGATCAAGTCGGATACAGCGACCGTGCGTAGGCCGCCGAACAATGCGTATGTCGAACCGATAACGCCGACGACCCAGACAATGATCCACAGTGTCTGCTCGTGCGACTGCAAGTTGAGAAGTCCCTGCACATCGAGGATGCCGATAAGGCCTGTTGCACCTGTGTAAAGAATGATTGGTAGCAGGATAACGGCGTAAGCAACGAGGAAAATCAAGTTCGTTATGACTTGCGTCTGATGGTCAAACCTGACCTGCAGATATTCTGGTACCGTGGATACACCGCTTTTCAGAAATCGCGGCAAGAAAAATAGTGCCATGCAGACAAGAGCAAGAACCGCGACGACCTCCCAGACCATGACGGCAAAGCCATATGTGAATGCTGCGCCATTGAGACCGACCATTTGTTCTGTCGACAAGTTTGTGAGCAACAGTGATCCAGCGATCAGTGGCCAGGTCAGGCTGCGGCCGGCGAGAAAGTAGCCCTTGGTCGTCGTGTGATCGTCATTGCGAGTCAACAAATAGGTCACTGCCGCGACCAGAGCAGTGAAAAACAAGAATGAGGCAATGATCATCGTCTCATCCTATGCGCTGGTCTGACGGGCGGTCAATACGGTGCCAGAGGCTGTGCGGATCGAATGCGGCCCAGCTCGTCATGTGAGAGCATTGTGATTCTTCGATTGCGGCAGAAAAATCGATGGCTGACCCCAGCTTGTTAATCGGTGACATCGGCGGGACTAATGCGCGGTTCGCGTTGGCAAACCCGACCGCGCCTGGATTCTCGGCTGAGATGACCCTGCAATGCGCTGACTACGCATCGGCCGATGCCGCGATCAAGGACTTCCTTGAAGCAGTCGGCGCATCGTCACCCGATGTCATTTGCCTTGCGGCGGCCGGTCCGATCGTTGACCAGCGCGTGCGCTTTACGAACAACCCCTGGAGTATTGCAGCCGATGAGCTGGCCGTCGATTTCTCGACATCTGCTGTGCGGCTACTCAATGATTTCGAAGCGATCGCCTACTCGATCCCGTTCCTGAAAAGCGAAGACGTTCTTACGATCGGCCTGCCAGAACCCGCCGCGTTGGATGATGAGCATTACACGGTTGGCATTCTTGGGCCAGGCACCGGCTTGGGCATGGTGGGTTTGAGAAAATACGGTGGCTTGCACATTCCAATCGCAGGCGAGGGCAGTCACAGCGGTTTCGCACCCGAATCACAGGTTCAGCTCGACATCCTGGTAGCACTGCGCGAGCGATTCGATCGGATCTCGGCAGAGCGGCTCGTGTCGGGACCGGGGCTGGAGAACATCTACTGGGCGCTGGCGCGCATACATGGAGAAAAGCGGCCACAGCTTTCGGCCGCCGATATTTTCGCCAAGGCTAATGACAGCAGCGATCCCCGTGCGGCGGAGGCGGTGCAGGTGTTCTTTGAAGTCCTCGGACAGGTTGCCGGCGATTTTGCACTGACGCTCGGTGCCGCGGACGGAATTTTCGTAGCGGGAGGCATCGCGAGACGCTATCCAGAGATGCTGGCCAACAGCCGTTTTCGCCCAGGCTTCGAGAGCAAAGGGCGTCATCGATCGATTATGGAGCGCGTCCCGACGCAGTTAATCCTGCACGACCAGCCGGGGCTGCTCGGTGCGAGCTACTGTGCGTTGGAATTGCTGCATCGGTAATCGGATGGGCCCGAATAATCGCGAAACAAGGCCTGATATTTTCAGGCTTGACCGACACGTGTATCACAATGAATTGTTATCACGAGGGATCGACGTTATGCCGACGTCGTGACGCGGGAACTGATCTGCGTCGATCGTCTCGAGGTAGCCGTGCCAGGCCGCGTAACCGATGACCGGCACAATAACGATCAAACCGACAAACGCAGTCATGAGCCCGAGAATCAGGCTGGCGACTATCAGTGTTAACCAGATGAACATCGCTCGCTTATTGCGCAAAACGGCATTAACTGAGGTTACGATCGCTGTAATGCTGTCGACGTCGCGGTGCATGATCATCGGTAGCGAAAACGCGCTGGCACAGAACGTGGCCGCGGCAAACACCGAACCGACCAGGCTACCGAAGGTCAGGTACGGCAATAAGTCCCGCCAGGTCTGTTCCCCTTCAGTCGGGAAGAACACCGTGACTATGACAGCTGCCCGCGCCCAGACAAGAAATATGATCAGCAGGATAATGGCAAAGATCATTTCGTTGCCGAGGTGGCGACGGAAGGCAGCTCGCAGACTGCGTGTCATCAATGGCGGCTGGCCGCGCTCCAGTTGGGCGCTGATCGCGTACAGGCCAATGCAGATCAATGGTGCGAGAAACACGAACCCACCCAGCATGGCAAACATGATCCACTGGCTGCCCTTCATCCAGGCGAGCAGGCTGACGACCGCAATCATCACCGCAACTGCAAGACCATAGAACAGGCTTTGTTGCGGCGCCTCCATCAGATCGGAAATACCGAGTCGAATCCAGCGGAACGGGGCCCAGGGTGACAGCTCACGGCAAGGTGCGACGAATGGCATTTCGTCGCGATTCGATTCGGACAAATCTGCGTCAGTCATGATGAACCCCGATGTTGACTACGATCATTGTGCATCATAATAGCGGCCGCGCGACAACGATGCTCCTTCAGAATGATCGAAAGCCGCGCTATGATCGTGCGATGCGCTATTTCCGAATCTTAATGATACTCACGTGCTTCGCGTACTCGGCGCCATTCGCGGCGACCGTTGTTGTTACAGGGGTCAATGGGCAGCCAATAGCCACCGCCATGGTGACGCGTCGTGTCGCAGGGGCCGACGTTGTTGACACATCGGACAACGGGTATTCGAAGCCGGGATTCGTCAATTCCGTGGTACCGCAACACACGCGATTCACGGCTGTAGATGGCACGGTCAGTTTCGGCATCCTGGATGCAACGGGCGAACGCAGTTTTCGTGTGCGCAAGCAGGGCTATGCCGATGCTGTCGTGACATCGAAGGACGATGAGGTGACGCTGGAGGTGCGGCTTGAATTGCTGTCGGACCCGCAAGCGATTGCTGAGAGCAAGCCCGCCAATCTGTGGCTGTCGGAGCTTGACTTCGGTTGGGCTGAAGATCCCGGCGTGGCCCGTGAGCACTTTCTGTCGCATTGCGGCTTTTGCCACCAGCAAGGCTCTGTGTTCATGCGGCTTTCACGCACACCGGAGCAGTGGGCTGACATTCTCGAGCGCATGGATGCGTACGGTGCGATGGCCGCCGAGGACTTTCTGGAGGACGCTCCGGCCGGCCTCGTCGCAGCGTATGCCGATTTGAATCGGCGTCACGCCGAGTTGCCAGCGTTTGAGGAGTGGGACTCGAGCTTGTCGTCGGCGACGATTACTGAGTGGCCGTTGGGCGACAGCTTTTCGCAGATGCACGACTTCATATTGCACCCGAACGGCAAGATCTATGTCGGCGATAACCTGATGGACCGGATATACGCATTCGACCCGGCGACGAACCAATACGAAGTGTTCAAGGTGCCGCACGACGACGGCGCGCAACACGGCGGCATTCTCGGCAATCGGATGGGGACGTACCCCAAGACCGACAACTACATGGGCGTGCACTCGTTCGCGATAGCGCCCAAAGACGGACACATTTTCCTGACGCCGTCGATGCAACGCGAGTTGGTCGAATTTGATCCCGAGAGCGGCGAGTTCTTCCGTTACAAAATGGATGACGGCTTCTATCCACACACCATTCGCACCGATGATCAGGATCGCGTGTGGTTTACGCTGGCGTTGTCGTCGCAGGTCGCGATGTTCGATCGGGCGACCGCGTCGTTTACCTATTACGAATTACCAGCACGCGGTGTCTTCGAATGGGCCGCCATAAGAATCATCAAGTTCCGGCTTGGTCATGGCTTCGTCGGTAGCCGTCCGGATTTCGACTGGGAAACGAGCGGCTTCCCGATGCCCTACGGCATCGATGTCTCACCGGTCGACGGTACGGTGTGGGTTGCACGTTTGTATGCGAACGATATTGCAAGAATCGATCCGGAGACCGAAGAGGTCACAATGATCGAGACGCCGTTCAATGGTCCACGCCGGCTGCGCATTGACGCCGCAGGCGATATCTGGATCGTCGCGTTTTCGGATGGCAAGCTCGCCCGATACGATCCGGTCGCCGACGCTTTCACCGTTTACGATCTGCCGGTTGTCAGCGAGACGCCGTACGCACTCAACGTCGACCGCAAGCGCGGTGTCGTCTGGGTCAATGGCAACCAGTCCGACACGATCATGTCATTTCATATCGAAAGCGAGACCTGGCGCGTTTTTCCGATGTCGCGCAAGCGGACATTCACGCGCGATATCGAAATAGCCGAGGACGGCAGTGTCTACACCAGCAACTCGCATTTTCCGAGCTGGATGATAGAAGATGGGCAACCCACGCTCATTCATGTTGATGCAGGCCAACCGGCGGACCCGATCGCTGCGCACGGCATTTCTCTTTACAAGCAGCATTGCGATAGCTGCCATTCGTTGCCCGACATGAAAGCACCGCTACTCGCGACGCTGCAACAAATGCCATTTACGCGTCTCGCTCGCTCACTCGAGTTCGGCATGATGCAGCAGCAGGCTGTGCACCTGAGTTCCGATGAGCGTTACGCGATCGCGAAGTACCTGAGCAGCGACAGTAATGAGGCTCGTGACGAATGGATCGCAGAGCAGTCGTGCCAGGAACGCGAAGCATTGACCGTGACTTCGACACAGGAAAACAATTGGGGCTTCGGCTCTGGCAATCGCCGGGCGGTCAGCGACGGTATCGAAATTTCACCGCAGAACGCCGCCGATCTCGAATTGAATTGGTCGCTGGCATTTCCGGGCGTAACCGAGATGCGTTCGCAACCGGTTGCTGCCGATGGTGTTCTGTTTGTGGGCACGGCGAATGGCAACGTCTTCGCGATTGATCAGGAGACGGGCTGCATACGCTGGCGATTTGTCGCAAACAGCTCGATACGTTCGTCGTTGAACCTCGATACGACGAGCGACGGCAAGACGACACTGTATTTCGCTGATGACCTTGGCACGGTCTACGCGGTCACGGCTAATCAGGGCCGATTGCGCTGGAAGAGGTCGGTGCGCTGGTTCCCGGTGTCGGTCATCAGCGGGTCGCTGGCATTTCACGATGATCGGCTGTTCGTGCCCGTGTCGACATTCGAAACGGCGCTCGCAGGATTGGACAGTTATCCGTGTTGCCGCTCTCACGGTGGCGTTGCGGCACTCGATGCAATCGATGGCTCCATCGCATGGGAGTTCCATACGACGCCGCAGGCGATGAACTATGGCACAACGAGTGCTGGCACCGACATCTGGGGCCCGTCGGGCGCCGCCGTGTGGACGACGCCGGCGATCGATGCCGAACGCGGACTCTTATATATAGGCACTGCACAAAACATGTCGCCGCCGGCGACCGGCAACAGCGATTCAATCATCGCGCTCGATATCGACTCGGGTGAAGAGGCGTGGACATTTCAGGCATTGGCCGGCGACGTCTGGAACGTGGCCTGTCACCTGGGCGGCGCTAACTGTCCCGAGGATTCCGGGCCGGACTTCGACTTCGGCGGTGCGATTACGTTAACGCGGAATGCAAAAGGCAAGGACATTATTGTTGCAGGACAGAAATCGGGACACGTCTATGCGCTCGATCCCGATGACGACGGGGCGGTCCTGTGGAAGCAACGCCTCAGCATGGGAACCTCAAACGGCGGTATCCACTGGGGAGTTTCCACGGCAGAGGAGACGGTTTGGGTAACTGTCGCAGACCCGCCACGGCAACGTAAAGGGTATGTACCTCGACCCGGAATCCACGCTTTGCGGCTTGCCGACGGCGAGCCGATCTGGTCGCAAATGGTAGAGCGCGGCTGTCAGTTCGACCCATCCGATGCACCGCGTGTGGGTCTTGCTGCGATGCTCGATGCCGAACCCTCCAATCCGTGGCCCGCCTGTTCATTCTATTACGGCCATTCGGCTGCACCGCTCTACGCCAATGGTGTCGTGTATGCGGGAGCGCTCGACGGCAAAATGCGCCTGCTCGACGCCAAGACCGGTGAAGTACTGCGAATTATCGATACCAATCGTAGCTATACCGCCGATAACGGCATCGAAGGCCATGGCGGCGCCATCGATCTGAGCGGCGTCGTCGTCGACGGCGAGCGCTTGTTCGTTTACTCGGGTTACGGCATGTTCGGGCAGATGCCCGGAAATGTGTTGCTGGCGTACGAGCTACGACCGTAGGAGTCTGGTTGTTGGAGCGCTCCAACGAGTAACGAATAAAGGTGCCTGTCCCTTTAAATCAATCTATTTCTTGTCAACGCATTGCTGGCGGTGACGTTGTACCTGTTGAAGGCATTACTTTGTACGGATACAACGGAGAAAAGACATGGATATCAGGAAAACAATTGTCATAACGATCGTGTTGCTGGTTATTAGCGGAGCGGTCTGGGCCGACACCGGTGATCGCGTCGAAAACCGGCTCGATAAACGCGGCGATCGCATCGAGAATCGCCTTGACCACAAGGGCGATCGCATTGACCGGCGTCTCGATCGAAGATCGGATCGCGCAGAAGCCGCAGGCCGGGATCGTCTGTCAGATCGCCTGGATCGCAAGGGCGATCGTATCGACAAGCGCCTGGATCGCCGCGGCCACAAGATCGACCGTCGCCTTGATCGTCGCGGCAAGCGTATCAACAAACGGATCTGACTCGCAGTCGGAACCAAGCAAAAAAAAAGCGGCCCCGTAAGGGGCCGCTTTCTGTTTCTCTGCCGAGAGGCAAAGAAATGGACCAGATCAATCGAGCGTATAGTTGAAGCGTGTGTACCAGTATCGTCCTGGAATCGGGAAAATCGTTCCGTCGAAACTGTTCAGGTCACACGATGCGCAGAACGGAATGGTTTCGTCCAGGATATTGTCCAAACCGAGCTGGATAGACAACTGGCCGTCGCCGCCCAGGTCAGGCGTCCAGGAAGCCTGCAGATTCACGAACAGCGTGCTGTCGATATCGTTGCCCGCCGCTCCACGGCTGCAGAATTCGTCCCAGAGTTCGAATGCGGCCGTCATGCCACCGCAATCTTCCGTCATGCTGCTGTAGTACTGCAGCGAGAGTCTGGCGCCCCACTCGTCGTAGAACCAATCCGTGTTGAACGTAGACTTCCAATCCACAAAAGCGCGTTCAGGAGATCCGAGTTCGGTACCGGCGCGCTCTACAATGATGTCATCATCGGGCCCCGGAATGGTCTCCGTATAATCGGACAGATGGGTATTGAGCCACTGCAGGCGGAATTGCCCGAACTTGCCTTCGTCTGTGGTCAACTCGACCTTCCAGTCAATGCCCGACGTCTCGATAGAGCCGATGTTCAGCAGAATGCCATCCACTCTGAGGATGCTGCCGCCCGGTCCCCTGGAAATATTGTCACAGAAGAAGGGATCGAGTGTATCCACACAGCGGATTAGTACGTCCTGTGCATCGGGTGGCTGGATCGCGTCGCTGACTTCAATGTTGTAATAGTTCAGCTCAAACAACAGGCTTTCCACGCCGCCCCAGTTTTCCGCTGCCCCGACGTCCCACGTAAAGCCGGCGGTCCAGGTATCGGCCGATTCCGGGATCAGGTTGGTATTGCCTCCCGTCGTCACGCTGATCTGCGGATTGGGCTGGACGAACCCGGGCGGAACACCGAGCGCCGCACAATTCGCCAATAATTCCGGCGGGGCGCTGGAGCATGGGTCCACGATGCTCGCGTCGAAGCGCGATCCCGTGTTGAACAGTTCGCCAATGTTCGGGGCGCGGAAGCCTTCCGAAAAATTGGCGCGCAACACCATATCGTCGGTTGGCGCAAAGGTGATGCCGACCTTGGCCACCGTATCGCTGCCGAACAGATCGTAATCCGAGAAACGGACCGCAGCACTCACGTCCAGACGTTGGCCATTTGAGCTCTCAAACAGAGGAACAATGACTTCCCCGTAAAACTCGTCAACCTCGAAACCGCCTTCCGTCGGGCTGGCGGGAACGCCTGCCGTGAAGCCCTTGGAGACGATCGAGTCGGGCGTAAAGGAACCGTCTTCATCACGACTTTCGTATCCGACCGCCCAGCCGATGGGTCCGGCGCCGAAGCCGCCAAATTCACCTGTGAAGTTCAGCGAGAAATCCTGCATTTCCTGTTGGCTGACGTCTTTTTGAGCGAACGTTACGAAATCCAGCGCGTCCTGGGTCATCGTGTTCGGGCCGACCCAGTTGAGCGGCACGCAGCCGGGCGTCGCATCACAGGGGGCTGTGGGGCCCAGTGCAAGCGCAATATTCTGGGCATTAAAAGCGCCTTGCTTCTGCTGCGACGCGTCGTTTTGAGATGTGATGAATGTAGCATCCCAGTAGATGGCGCTACCGCCCACCTCAAATTCTCCATCGAGGCCGACGGAGATGAGATACGTGTCAACGGCCTGGTCGAAGATTCGCGGTCCTGCTTCAATCGGGCGGCGGCCCGTGAACACGAGGCTGTCTACGTCCATGTCGATGCCAAAAGGATTGTGCGGATGGCTCGCCGGCCAGGACAGATTATCGAGAATTGTGCCGGCTCCTGCATCCGGACCGAAGAACAGCGGTTCCGGTGCAGCCTGGCTTGTCGATTCCCGCCGATTAAAGCTGGCCAGCACACGCAGCATTACGCTATCCGTGAGGTCGTATTCGGATTTGGCGAAAACGCTGGTGCGCTCGCTCGGCGTCAACAGGTAGTTATAGGGCTGCCAGTTGAAACGATCTGCGAGTGTAAACGGTTGAAAATCGTCACACCCGGCCACACTCGTGCCGCCCACCCAGCAGGTCTCATCGTAAACCGGATTTGCAACGTATGTTGTGATACTCAGCGTTTCACCAATGCGCGGATCCGTGAATACGAGCCGGCCTTCGGGCGTACCGGAACTCAGGCCCCAGGGAAAACCCTGGATGGCGAACTCCGAAATGTCCCGGTCGCCGGCCATCACCTCTTGCTGGTCCGTAAAGCTGATATCGATAAACGTGCGCGATCTTTCAGATTCGGCACCCCAGCGGAGATCCACTTCGACCGATTCGCCGTCACCGTCGCCGAATGCGCCGTAGTAAGCAGAGGCCTGGAAGCCGTCGTAATTGTCCTGGGTAATGATATTGACTACACCACCGATGGCATCCGTGCCGTACACGGCCGAGGCACCATCCTGCAGGATTTCGATCGACTTGACGGCATTGGCCGGAATCGTGTTGAGGTCAACGGCGCCGGATACGCCGGATGCCGATGAACCACGTACCCAACGCCTGCCGTCGACGAGCACGAGGGTGCGTTTCGAACCGAGGTTGCGCAGATCGATTTCAGACGCGCCAGCCCCGATGCCGGTGCCATCGGGCGGGAACCCAAGGTTGCCGGATGAGTTGTTCAGCCTGTTGATGGCCGAACCGGCGATTGGCAGTTCCTGCAGATAATCGGACAAGGATATCGCGCTGGTCATGTTCATGTCCTCTTCGGAAATGAACTGGACCGGTGTTCGGACCTCCAGCGGATTCTGCCGAATGCGAGAGCCGGTAATAATGATTTCATCCACAGCGCTGTCGTCTGCCTGCTCTTGAGCAACGGCGAGGTCGGCAACGACCAGGCTGCCCATCGTGCAGGCAATCAGCGCGAGCGAATGCTTACGTCCACGAAATGAGGTATTCATCGTTTTTCCTCCCAATTTGGAATAATCTTCTTGTTCCGCGGGAGAGGAAAACCCAGCAACGCCACGATATGCAACAAAGCTATCGCGTACGTCCTCCCCCGAGTACCCGCAGTTTAGTCGAAATTCCTGCTGACAAGTTCATTTTTCGATCATTTTCTTGCCATCGCACGGTTTTTGCGCCCGGCGTACGGCTCCGGTAACCTGCCCGACACCAATAATAAGTGAACCAATCCACCCGAAGGGCAAACGCATGCAAAAGCGCGGTTTGAATATCGACTCGCTCGTCCTGATTTTTTCGTTCATCGTTTTTGCTCAATTGCTGTCCTACGTGGTTCCCCAGGGGCAATTCGACCGCGTGCCCTACCCGGACAATCCGTCCCGTTCCATGGTTGTCGACGGCACTTTTGAGGCCGTCAGCGCAGATCAGGAAGTCACATTACCGGCGTGGCATTTCCTGATTGGCATCACCAAAGGGCTTGCCGACGCGCAAGACATCATTTTCCTGATTTTTATTGTGGGTGGCGTCATCGAGATTTTGCGCAAGAGCGGTGCGATCGATGCCGCGCTGCATCGGGCGGTGGCGAGGCTGGGACACAGTCCGTGGATCCTGATCGCAGGTTGCTTCGCGATGTTCAGCCTTGGGTCCTACACAATCGGCATGGGCGAGGAGTATGTGCCGCTCATACCCATAATTGTCACGATGAGTCTCGCGATGCGCATGGACGCCGTTGTCGCGATGGGCATGGTATGGATCCCTTACGGCATCGGCTGGGGCTGCGCGGGCATCAACCCGTTCGGTGTGTTGATTGCACAAAACATCGCGGGAGTACCACTGACCTCAGGTTGGGATATCCGCCTGGTGATGATGTTGTTTTTCCTGGCACTCGGTTTCCACCATTTGTGCCGCTATGCGATGAAAGTGCAGCGAGATCCGTCTGCAAGCCTTGTTGCCGACGTCGATTACAGCTCCGGCTTCGAGACGCCGCACGACCTTCGCATGACTGGCGCTCGTATCGCCATATTGCTTGTATTCGTCCTGGGTCTCGTCGCGTTCGTCTATGGTGCGGCGAATTATCATTGGTACATATCCGAACTGAACGCCATCTTTTTTGGGATCGGTCTGATCGCTGCCATGATTGCGCGCATCGCACCCGGAGAGACAAGCCGCACATTCCTGGAAGGCGCGGCCAAGATGACGGCGCCAGCGCTCATCGTCGGCTTCGCACGGGCGATCGCAATCGTCCTTCAGGACGGACAGATCATTGATTCGATCGTGATGTCCATCGCGGGCCTGCTGGAGGGATTGCCACCGGATGTGTCGGCGGTCGGCATGCTGGTCGTACAGTCGGTCACCAACTTCTTTATCCCGTCGGGCACGGGCCAGGCGTTCGTCACAATGCCAATTATGTCACCGCTCGCGACACTGACCGACGTGCCGCAACAGGTGGCTGTGCTCGCGTTTCAGTTTGGTGACGGGTTCACCAACATGATCGTGCCGACGAGTGCGCTTGTCATGGGAGGGCTTGCGCTCGGCAGGGTGCCGTATGCTGCGTGGTTCCGCTTCATCGGGCCGTTGATGCTGAAGATATTTGCGCTGGCGGCTGTGTTCATGGTCCTGTCGGTTCACATCGGCGACGCGGTCGGATTTACCTCGTAGCGGGAATGGGCTGGAGACTGTGGCAAAACTGCCGCTCGAAGGTGTACGAATTGTCGATCTGACGACTGTCGTCATGGGTCCTCTTGCGACACGCATGCTGGCGGACATGGGTGCCGATGTCATCTGGGTCGAGTCTCCGGACGGTGACGTGCTGCGCGAGTACGAACCGATGCGCAACCTGAAGATGGGTGCATTCAGCATGAGCGTCAGCCGCAACAAGCGCAGCGTCGTGCTCGATCTCAAGACCGACACGGGCCGTGAAGCGCTGTCCGCTTTGATCGCAACAGCCGATGTGTTTGTCACCACTCTCAGGCGCAACGCGGTCGAGCGCCTTGGCTTCGATGAGCCAGCAGTGCGGCAGATTTGTCCCGACATTGTCTACTGCATTGCGAACGGCTTTGGCAGCGACGGCCCGTACGCCGACCGTGCCGTGTATGACGATGTTATCCAGGCCGCATCCGGGCTGGCGTCGATATTCACCTGGAACGATGGCGAGCCGAAGCTCGTGCCGAGTATCCTGGCAGACAAGGTCGCGGGTGTTCACATCGCTTTCGCCATTGCGGCGGCCCTGCATGGCCGTGCCAAAACGGGCGAAGGCGCGAGCATCGAGGTGCCGATGGCCGAGACGATGGCGGCATTCAACCTCGTCGAGCATCTCAGTGGCCAGACGTTCAGGCCACAGCTCGGTGATTTCAGCTACAACCGCATTCGTACGCCACACCGCCGGCCGCGACGCACTGCCGATGGCTGGATCGTGATCCTGCCGTACAGCAAGGACAACTGGCACCGCTTCTTCGAATTTGCAGGTCGCCCCGAACTCAACGACGATCCGCGCTTTGCAAGCTCTGGTGAGCGCATTGCCAACGCCGACGCCCTATACGGGTTGCTCGACGATATCGTGCGGCTGAAAACGACCCGTGTGTGGCTCGAGTTCTGCGAGGAGCACTCGATTCCGGCGTCAGATGTGCTCGACCTGGAAAAGCTGGGTGAGGATCCGCATTTTGCGGCGGTCGGACTGTATCAGGACGATGAGCATCCGAGCGAAGGTCCTTACCGTTATGTTCGCGACCCTATTCGCATCGATGGCAAGTCGGGCCCGATTCGGCACCACGCGCCGCAGCTTGGCGCCGATACTGAAGCGGTGTTGCGGGAACTGGGTTGGGACGACGAGCAAATTGCGAAGGCTATGCCTGCCGATACCAAATGACATCGTCGGCATCGGTTTCTTCAAGCAGTGAGCCGTCGTCGACCAGGTAGTTAAGATGAGCAATCGACTCACCCGTCGCCATGATCAGGTTACCGCCGGTAATCTTGCTCTTGAACAAGGCAGGAAACGCATCAACCGCGCGTTGCGGCTCTGCACAGAGATCGTGGAGGGCGCTCAAGCCGTCCAGGTGTTCGTCGATTAACGCGTTGAGTCGTTCGTGTGCCCCGCGAAACGGCTTGCCGTGGGCAGGCAGGACGAGCACGTCCTCCGGCAGGTACTGCTTTAGCATCCGTAACGAATCGAGCCAGTCCTTAAGTGGGTTTGCTTTCGGTTCGGTGGGGTAGACGCTGACATTGGACGATATGGTCGGTAACAACTGATCGCCCGATATAAAAAGATTTCGCTCGGCATCAAAGAAACAGGCGTGTTCAGGAGAATGGCCGCGCCCCACCAGTACTTCCCAGCAATGACCTGCAAAACGCAGTTCCTCACCGTTCTTTAGTCTCTTGTATGCCTCGGGTAATGGCGCAACGTATTTGCCGAAAAAGCCGAACATCTCCCTGTACCTGTGCATCGATTCGGGCGGAAAGCCGGCGGCGTGGTAGAAGCTGACGCCTTCATCCGGCGCTGCGCGGCCGGTATCGGCGACCAGGACCCGGCAAAGCAGGTACTCGTCGCGGGTCATCCACAAATCGACGTTGAATTCATCGGTAAGCCAGCCGGCGCAGCCGACGTGGTCGGGATGCAGGTGGGTCACAACCACATGTTTGACAGGCTTGTCAGCCATGACGTTGGCTATCGTTTTCCGCCAAACGTCTTTGCTGTCGCTGTTGCAAATTCCTGTGTCCACCACGGCCCACCCATCGGCATCCTCGAGCAGCCACAGGTTGATGTGACCCAGCATGAACGGCAGCGGCATGCGCAGCCACTGGATGCCATCGGCGACGGGCATCGTCCGGCCGATCTCGGGTTTGTCGTCGAACTCGTAGCTAATCATCGACTGTGACATGCGCCGATAGTCGCACGGAAAGCTTCGCGTGAACATCCTCGACAGCTTGCTCTTTGACGGGCCCATAACCGCGGATGTCATTGTACAGAGCAACGTCGTCACGCAATTGTTCGACGTTTTCTTCGTCCAGGTCAGGCAATCGTGACTCGATCATCGCTTCGAATTCCGCGATCAGTTCGCGCTCCATGCGTCGTTCGGCCGTCATGCCGAAAAGGTCGAGTGGCGTGCCTCTCAAGCGGCGCATTTTGGCGAGCAAACGAAAGCCCGGGAGTATCCATGCACCAAACTCCTTCTTGCGCGGCCGACCCCGGGCATCCCGCTGGCTGTTGAACAGCGGCGGTGCGAGATGAAAGCGCACCTTCGCATTACTGCCAAAATCCTTACGCACCGACTCGAGAAAACCAGTCTGCATATGCAGTCGGGCAACTTCGTACTCATCCTTGTAGCTCAGCAGTTTGAAGTAGCTTCTTGCGACGGCCTCAGCGAGATCGTCATTTCCCGCCGTGGCATTGCGCACTCGCTGAACGAGATTTACGAAGCGATCGGCTAGCGCCCGATTCTGATAGTCAATGAGAAATTCGGCACGCCGTTTGATAATTTCATCCAGGTTCTCGTTCTTTGAAAGTGCATCGTCGACAAACTGGCGCACGCGCTCCGGGTTGGCAACGGCAATCCGTCCCCAGCCAAAGGCCTGCTTGTTTTTCTCTATTTCAACGTCGTTCAATTCAATGGCGCGCATGAGCGCATCGAGAGTGACGGGTACAAGACCCTGTTGCCAGGCAGCGCCGAGCAATAACACGTTCGCATAAATGGTATTACCCAGGATTTTCTCCGCGAGCGCGTTGGCATCGAGCGTGCTCACGTTATCGTCGCCGACGATCTGGCGGATAGCGGCTACACGATCATCGGTTCTAAGGTTTGCATCCCGGTGCCTGACGAAATCGGCCGTCGGCATCTCCGCTGTGTTCAGAAGCGCCTGTGTGTGGCCCTTGCGATACCTTGATGATGCTCTCGGCGAGGAGCTGACGACGATGTCGCAGCCGATTAGCGCGTCTGCGCTGGCTTGCTCGATACGCACCTGGTTGATACGGCTCGAGTCGTTGGCTATTCGGATGAAGCTCACAACCGTACCGAACTTTTGCGCGAAGCCCATGAAGTCGAGCACACTGGCGCCCTTACCCTCGAGATGTGCTGCCATCGTGATGAGTTGCCCCACCGTGACAACACCGGTGCCACCGACACCCGTCACCAGGAGGTCGAAACCCTTGTCCAGGCTGCGAGGCTGCGGCGCGGGCAGTGCTGCCAGGTCACTCCTGAACTCATCACCGGCATCGATGCCCTCGCGGCGTTTGCGTTCACCGCCTTCGACGGTTACGAAACTCGGACAGAAACCGTTCACGCACGAGTAATCCATGTTGCAACTGCTTTGATCGATCTGCCGCTTGCGGCCGAACGGCGTCTCCCTGGGGACCACCGACAGGCAATTGGATTCTGTCGAACAATCGCCGCAGCCTTCGCAGACGAGGTCGTTGATGACGACAAACTTTTTCGCCTTGGCGATCGTGCCGCGCTTGCGTCGCCGCCGCAGTTCCGTGGCGCAGGTCTGTGCGTAGATGAGAATCGTCACACCTGGAATATCGCGCAGCTCGCGCTGCACGGCATCGAGATCGCGGCGGTGTGTAGATGTCACCCCATCGGGAAAGTCATCGGCGCTGAATTGCCCGGGCTCATTCGACACGATAGCGATTCGCTCGATGCCCTCGGCACGCACCGAGCTTGCGATCGAAGGCACAGAGACGGGCCCGTCGACAGGCTGGCCGCCGGTCATCGCGACGGCGTCATTAAACAGGATCTTGAATGTAATGTTGGTGCCGGCAGCGACCGCCTGGCGTATTGCCAGCGATCCGGAGTGATAGAAGGTGCCGTCGCCGAGGTTCTGAAAGATGTGCCGGTTACCATTGAATTTCGATCGTGTGATCCAGTTGACTCCCTCACCGCCCATCTGAATCAGTCCCTCAGTATCACGATCCATCCAGCTCACCATGAAGTGGCAGCCAATGCCGGCCAGTGCGCTCGATCCCTGTGGCAGTCGTGTGGACGTGTTGTGTGGGCAGCCTGAACAAAAGTAAGGCATGCGGGTTGCGCCCTCGACCTGGATGATGTCCGAGCTGTCAACCTTGAGCCGCTCGGCGCGCGCGGTCAGATTCAGGCCCATGAACTCCGCATCGAGCCGGCGTGCGACGATGCCGGCCAGCTGGATCGGTGACAGTTCGCCGATCCAGGGCACAAGGCGTTTACCGTTCTCGTCTTCTTTACCGACCAGGAGTTTTGGTTTCCTGCCGGGATAATCATAGAAATACTCTTTGAACTGACTCTCGATAATGCCGCGCTTTTCTTCGATGACGAGTACTTCGTGTTTGCCCTGCACGAAATCCAGCGCACCGTCGTGTTCGAGCGGCCAGACCATGCCGACCTTGTAAACGTCGATTCCAATTCTCTTGGCTTCCTGCCGGTCGATGCCGAGCAGCTTGAGCGCTTCCATCAGGTCGAGGTGTGCCTTGCCGGTCGTAACAATGCCGAATCGTGCTTTCGGATTGTCAAAGATTTTCCTGTCGATCGGGTTTGCCGCGGCGAACGCGAGTGTTGCGGCCTTCTTGGCCTCGAGTCGTTCCTCGATCTGCAGGCCAGGGAGGTCGGGCCAGCGATAGTGCAGGCCGTCTGCAGGCGCCCTGAAGTCGGGAGTCCGGTACTGCGGGTAGGGCGGGAGTTCCACTGACATGGCCGATTCGACAGTTTCCGAGATAGCTTTGAAGCCAACCCACATTCCGGAGAAACGCGACAAAGCAATGCCGTACAGACCGAACTCGAGGTACTCCGCCACGTTCGCCGGATTCAAATGCGGCATGACGAAGGTGAGAAACGCCACATCGGACTGGTGTGGCATCGATGACGACACGCAACCGTGGTCGTCGCCGGCGACAACGAGCACGCCGCCGTGCGGTGAGCTGCCGTAGGCGTTGCCATGCTTGAGTGCGTCCCCGGCGCGGTCGACACCGGGCCCCTTGCCGTACCAGAGGCCGAAGACGCCATCGACGGTGCGGTGCGGATCGGTTTCGACTTGCTGCGCACCGAGCATGGCGGTCGCCGCAAGGTCCTCGTTCACGGCGGGCAGGAACTCGATGTTGCTCTCCTCGAGGAATGATTTTGCACGCCATAACTCCTGGTCAAGTGCGCCCAGTGGCGAACCCCGATAGCCGCTGACGAAACCGGCCGTGTTCAGACCGGCTGCCCGGTCGAGCGTGCGCTGCATTAGCGGAATACGGACGAGAGCCTGTGTGCCCGTGAGAAAAACGCGTCCGGATTCGCGGCGATACCGGTCAAGCAGCTCGTAGTTATCAAGTGGGTAGCCGGGACGGGCAATGGATGAGGCCGGGGATGCCATAGGATTTCCGGGGAGTCAGGGGTAACGGGCAGTAGAACAGGTTTTGCTTGCAAAAGGTCACCGTTTATCCCGATATATTGGTAAAATACGGGAGAAAAAACCGAAATACTGCTATAAAATGGAAAAATAGACCGATTTTTCTGTGCCCGGAGAAAACCAATGCTCGGCAGCAAAGATCGCCGCCTTCTTGCGGAACTGCAGCTAGACAGCCGCCTGACCAATCAGGAGCTTGCCGACAGAGTCGGCATGTCGACTTCGGCCACATGGCGGCGCGTCAAGAGCCTCGAGGAAGAGGGCGTCATCGACCGCTACGCAGCCATTGTGAATCCGAAAAAAGCGGGCTTTGGCCTGGCTTCGATGGTGCATGTATCTCTCGCTCGCCACGAGCAGACGCATGTCGAGCACTTTATTCGCGAGGTGCTGCAACACCCGGAGGTGCTGGAGTGTTTCGCCACGAGCGGCGAGGCGGATTTTCACCTGCGGGTAGTCGTCGAAGATATCGACGCATACAATGTATTTCTTGACGATTTTATTTTTCGCTTGCCGGGCGTAGCACAGGTGCGCTCGAACATCGTGCTCAAAGAGATCAAGGCTGATACTGCACTGCCATTCAAATGAATAAACTGCCGTCCTTTTCCTGGTTTAAATTGTCCGCAGAGCTGAAGCGCCGCAGGGTCTATCCGGTCATCGCCGCCTATGCCGTTGTTGCGTTCATACTGTTGCAAATCGGCGAGATAACGTTTGTACCCCTGGGCTTGCCCAACTGGGTGATGGTCAGCCTCATCGCTTTTGTCATCGTCGGGTTTCCGGTAGTCGTGGTGCTTGCGTGGGTGTTCGATATCACGCCGAGCGGCATCCGTCGTACGGGTAGTCTGGTCCAGTCCGATGGCCGGCCATCTATCGCCGTGTTGCCGTTCGTCGATATGAGCCCGGAGCAGGATCAGGGTTATTTCTGTGAGGGGGTCGCTGAGGAAATTCTCAATGCACTCACCAAGATCCGGCAGCTCAGTGTCGCTGCGCGCTCATCGTCGTTTCAATTCAAGACCGGCGCGCACGATGTGCGTGACATCGGCAGGGAACTGGGCGTCACGGCGATTCTTGAAGGCAGCGTGCGCAAGTCGAAGAATCGATTGCGAGTGACAGCGCAACTCGTCAAGGCATCGGATGGTTACCATCTTTGGTCGAAGACCTTCGATGAGGAAATTGACGATGTATTTGCCATCCAGGACGAAATCGCGAAGTGCATCGCCACCTCCTTGCTGGAAACACTAACGCCGAGCGAGCAATCGAAAATTCAGACGACGTCGAGTTCCGATGTTAGTGCATACGAGTACTACTTGCGCGGCAGGCAGTTTTTCAAACGCTTTCGCAAAATGGACATCGAGTACGCCCGGCAGATGTTTCGCCAGGCCATCGACATCGATCCGGAGTTCGCCCTTGCCTGGGCCGGTTACGCCGATTGTCACTCGTTTTTGATCATGTACGTGGATCCGCAGGAGAGCTACCGGGACGAGGCGGGCAAGGCCAGCGAGCGCGCGCTGGAACTGAGTCCGGATCTTGCCGAAGCACGTGCATCGCATGGTCTGGCCCTGCTTGTTTGCGAGGAGTTCGAGGCGGCCGAGGAAGAGTTCAAGAAGGCGATAGAACTAAACCCCTGTTTGTTTGAGGCCTATTACTACTATGCGCGAACCGAGTTTCATCGCGGCGAGATCGAGGCCGCGGCGGAATTATTCAAGAAAGCGGCTGAGGTCGACCCCGCCGACTACCAGTCACGGTGTTTGCGTGTTCAGATTCTGCGCGGCCTGGGACGAACTGATGAGGCTATCGCCGAAGCACATGAAGCGGTTGCTGTAGTCGAGAAGCACCTCGAGTGGAGTCCGGATGATTCACGCGCGTATCACCTGGGAGCCGGTGCGCTGGTTCTGTTGGGTCAAACGGACCGGGCCAGGCGTTGGTTACATCGCGCTATCGCGATAGCGCCCGACGATTCCGTCGTCTTGTACAACGTTGCCTGCAACCTTGCGACCCTGGGCGATGAGGAAAAGGCGCTCGATTACCTCGAACGAGCCATCGTTCATGGTGCGGTCAGTGCTGCCTGGATGCGCAACGATGAGGATCTCGCCAGTCTTCGCAAGCACCCCCGTTATCTGAAATTGCTTCAATCAGCCGAACAAGACGAACAAACAGTAAGTTCCGCCACTGCCCAAGAATCCTGAAAACACACACTGAGGAGACGTTGTTGCGATGAGCCAGCGTTCATACAAACTAGTTTGCGTGCAGAGCCCTTACGGGTTGCTCGCGCTTTTGCTGATCGGATTGTCAGGCACAAGTGCAAATGCCGAGCAAACAGACGCGGCCGCGCGCGGCCCGTTGGATGAAATCATCGTTACGGCGCAAAAACGCAGCCAGTTATTGCAGGACATCCCTGCGGCCGTCAGTGCAATCGGGCGACAGACATTTGTTGTCAGGGGAATCACGACGCTGGCAGACGTTCAAAACCTTGTGCCCTCGGTTCGCCTGCAAAAGGAATCGGCATCGACGGAAATCTATATTCGTGGCGTTGGCTCGACGCTGGATCTGCCAATGATAGAGCCGCCCAACGCTTACAACATCAACGGCGTTTACGTTCCGCGCGAAGTGACCTCCGCGTCGCTTATCGACATAGAGCGCATGGAGTTTCTTCCGGGACCGCAAGGCACACTGTATGGACGCGGTGCGATCGGTGGTGTCATCAATACGATCACACGACGCCCGTCGGATGAGCTGGAGACATACGCGATGGTTGAGGCTGGCGATTTTTCGCACGCCCGCGCGACCGTTACACAAAATATTCCAGTCAACGAAAGCCTGAGTTTGCGTGGTTCAATAAGTTACTTCGAGCGCGATGGCTACCTCAAAAGTGGCGCCGACTCGGCCGATGATATTGCCGGCTTCCTGGCGCTCGAGGCCTCGCCGGCCGACAACGTCAACATCCACTTGTGGACGCATATCGAGAGCCGGGAAGGGTACGCAGCCAACTTGTTGAGCAAAGGCGCGGTTGGCGAGCCGCGCAGTCAGGCCTTTCCCAACAGCGATCCCTGGGACGATCGGCTCGAAGGCAGCCTTGCCGCCTACGCCACCCTCGGTCCGATCGATGCGCAATCGCGCGAATGGGACACCGTGCTGATAGGCGCCGAGGTCAACTGGAATATCAATGAGCGATTGTCGCTGACCTATGTGCCCTCGTACCTGGATTTCGACTGGCACCAGGAATACTGGCTGACACACAAAGACGGCGACTTTAACGAACAGATCGACCAACAAACCCACGAGATTCGGCTGGCCTATAACGATGGCGCTGTCGGCTGGTTGGGCGGCCTATACGCGTACCGAATCGAGACGTCGGGTCAACTGTTCATTCAGTTTGGGCCCGACGAGTTGTTTCCGGGTTCGCCGCCGGGTTTGTGGCTCGATGCCAGCGACGTTCGCGATCATGAGCTACGCGGGACGGCTCTTTTTGGCGAATTGACCTACTCAGTAAGCGGGCGCACCCGCCTTGTAGCCGGTGGACGAATCTCTCGTGACGAACGAGTCGGCTCCGGCTTTCAGCCGGACATCGTGGTCGGGCCGGCCGTGAAGGGCGATCCTGTGGCCTTGTTTACGGGCGTGGCGCCGCCGGCGTGGTCCAACCGTGAAAGCTGGGATCATTTCGACTGGAAACTCGGTGTCGAGTTCGATGCTGGTGATCAGGCATTACTTTATGCGACGGCACAGACCGGATTCCAGCCAGGCACGTTCGATGTGTTTCCGAATGCGTCTACGGAGGAATCGGAACTGCTGTCATTCACCGTTGGTGCGAAGCACAAATTCCTCAACGGTCACCTCATCTTCAACAACGAGGTCTTCTACTACAACTACGACAAGCTTCTGACGCAGGCCTTCAACGCGGCTACCGGTACAAATTTCCTGACAAGTGCCGACGTCATTATCTATGGGCTGCAGTCCGGCATTGCTCTTGTACCCACGAGCATGGAGAACACACAATTCACTTTGTCGCTCGGCTATTTGCATGCCCGGTACAACGACTTTCTCGAAGGCAGCCTCGATGTGTTCAACGGGGGCCAGTTGCAAAACGCGCCAGACTGGACAGCGACTCTTGGCATTGTTCACGACTGGCCGTTGCGATCCGGCGCTTCGGTTCAGGTGAACCTGAGTTCGCGATATGAGAGCGGCTTCTGGGGCGACTTTGCGCATTCATCGGGCCTGTACCAGGCCAGCTACACCAAGACGGACCTGGCGCTGACATTTCACAGCGGCAGCGGCAAGTGGTCGCTCGGTCTGTGGGCCAAAAATCTCGAGAACAGCGATGTGCAGTCGGCCGCTGCGACAGGCAATCCAATGACCGACCCGGGCCCGGGCGCGCCTTTCCTCGAGGCACCGCGTACCTACGGGGTGAGATTCACGCTGCATCCATAGTGTCAATGACATTTATGGTCGAACAGTCACAGAAATGTGAACTGATCGAGATATTCCCGGCGACTCAATCGACTAAGGTTCCGAATGCTATGGGCATTTTTTTGGAGATCTGGTAATGAACGTCACACGATCTATACGATCTTGCAGTGCCGCGATACTCGCCACACTGCTGCTTGGACCTCTGGCGTACGCCGATTCGGGCTTTTACCTTGGCGGCAGCGTCGGCGATGCGGCGATGACAGTCGCCGACATAGACCTCGGCGGAAATGAATTCGACGATAATGATTCCGCGTGGAAAGGATTCGTTGGCTACATTGTCGACATGCCGGTGGTGGATTTCGGCGTTGAGGCAGGCTATGTGGATTTCGGAGCGCCATCCGATACGATTCTCGGCGCTGAGTACGACCTGGATGTAACAGGACTCAGTGCATTTGGCCTGGTCGGTGTGGACTGGGGTCTGTTCGGCATGTTCGCCAAGGCGGGCGTTGTTTCCTGGGATGCGGATTTCGCCATTGATGGCGTGAGCCTTGGATCCGAGGACGGCTCCGATTCGGCCTACGGCCTCGGTTTTCGCTTCAATTTCAGCTCTGTCGAAGTTCGCGCCGAATTCGAAGTATTCGATGTCGATGAAGCCGATGTCGATATGGTCTCAGTCGGAGTCCTGTGGCGCTTCTGATTCCAGCCAAATCAAACCGTTAAGAAACCAGCCGCTCCGCAGAAAGTCAGAGCGGCTTTTTTCTACGGCAATAAGATTGTCGACCCGGTTGTCTTGCGTGCCTCGAGATCTCTGTGTGCCTGTGCCGCATCCTTGAGCGCGTAAGTCTGGCCAATGCGAACTCCCACATCGTCTTGAGCGATAAACTCAAATAGCTCGTTGCTGGCCTGCAGCAGTTGCTTTCGCGACTCGATAAAATGAAAAAGTATTGGGCGTGTGACATACAGAGAACCGCGCTTTGCAAGTTCTGCCGGCGCAAACGGGTCGACCGGACCGGATGCGTTACCGAAAGTCACCATCGTTCCGTGAGGCCGCAGGCAATCGAGCGACGCAATAAACGTGTCGCGGCCGACCGAATCATAGACGGCAGCAACACCCTCACCGCCGGTGAGTTCTCTAACCCTCTCGGGTGTATTCTCATCCGCCATGATGATGTGATCGCAACCCTGCGAGCGTGCCAATGCTGCTTTCTCGTCGCTACTGACAACCCCGATTACCGTCGCGCCAAGCCGCTTTGCCCATTGACTGGCCAGTGATCCCACTCCGCCGGCGGCGGCGTAAAGAAGAATCGTGTCGCCTGCCTGTACCCGGTAGCTACGGCGCAGCAAATACCACGCTGTCAGCCCTTTAAGAAACACGGCTGCTGCGACCTCGTCGGATACGGCCTCAGGTATCGGCACGAGACGGGATGCGTCGAAATTTCGCCGCTCTGAATAGGCATCCGTCGGGCTGCCCGTGTAGACGACCCTGTCTCCCACTGCGACTTCGCTGACACCTGCTGCAACGGCTTCGACAACGCCTGCCGCTTCACTGCCGAGCCCCATCGGTAATTCGAGCGGGTACAGCCCGGTGCGATGGTAGGTGTCGATGAAGTTCAGGCCGATCGCGGTATGTCGAAGCCGCGCCTCGCCTTCAGCCGGGTCCGGGACGTCGATTTCTTCCCATTGCAACACGTCGGGATCGCCGTATTCGTGAATGCGTATGGCGTTGGTTTTCACTAATGCACTCCCGCTACGTGACCTGTGGCGTCTTGCCCTGCAATACCGTCGCGAAATCCCCGGTATCGACATTGCCTCCGGTCAGTATCACACCAACAGTCTTGCCGCGCATGCGGTCTTGCTCCTGCAAAAGAGCTGCCAGGGAAGCGGCGCCAGCACCTTCGGCGACGTTGTGAGTGTCGCGGAAGTAGATTCGCATCGCCTCAGCCACCTCATCTTCGCTGACTTCGACGATGCGATCGGCGCCGTCAGAGTAAATCTGAAAAGCTCCGCTGACGGGCACGCGGACTGCAACGCCGTCCGCAAAAGTGTTTGCTGAGTCCGTCTCTATCAAGCGGCCGGCTTCGAACGACAGCTTCACCGCCCGCGCCTCTGTGGAGACGACACCGACGATTCTCGTGCTCAGTCCCAGCGCGTCTCGCGCCGAGATGACGGCGCAAATCCCGGAGCCGCAGCCGACCGGCACGTACACGGTGTCGAGGCCAGGCGCGGCCGTGAAAAATTCGAGTGCATAGCTTGCGACACCACGCACAAGCTCACGGTGAAAAGGCGGCACCATGAACAGCTCTTCTTCCGTCGACAGGCGCCCGGCCTCGATTCGTGCCTCGTCGAAATCTTCGCCAAATTCAATGACGGTACCGCCGAACCCTCGCATCGCTGCGTTTTTTTCCTGAGAGTTGCCGCGCGGCACCAGGATTTTGATTGGCAGCCCGGCAGCAGTGGCTGCTCTTGCCTGGCTTTGGCCGTGATTGCCACGCGTGGCCGTGATCATTCCCTGGGCGTCCGGGTGGGTTCGCTGCAACCAGTCAACAAACGTGATGCCGCCACGAATCTTGAACGCCCCGGTCGGCGTATGGTTTTCGTGCTTGACCCAAACTGTCGCTCCCACCTTTTCGCATAAAGCGGGCCAGACAAATTGAGGGGTTGGCGGCATTTGCGCGTGCACCAACCGCGCAGCCTCTTCGAGGTCGTCTCTGCAAATGAATGGCATCGTTTCCCGTTCTGGTTGGCTTGGAAGATTGACCGGCAGTATAGCGGTGATGACGGTGACGGCAGTAATTGCCGCTAATCACGACATGTTATCTACTGCACCGATGCCCAGTGTTCGTCAGTAGCAACCATGGTTAGCACATCGTATTGAGCGCAGACTTCATCGTCCTGATTAGTCACTTCAGCATCCCAGCGAACTTCCCCATAACCCGAGTCGCCACGTAAGGTCTTTTGCTTGCAAGCAAGACGTACCTTGAGTGTGTCGCCGTAGTTGACGGGCTGAACAAAGCGCAGGTCGTCAACACCATAGTTGGCGAGAACCGGCCCGAAGTCGGGATCGACGAACAAACCGGCCGCAAAAGAAACGATCAGGTAGCCGTGCGCCACGCGACCCTCAAAGAACGGATTCTTCGCTGCCGCTTCTTCATCCATGTGTGCATAGAAGTTATCGCCCGTGAATTCAGCAAAGTGATCGATGTCTTCGAGCGTGATTTCCCGGGATGCACTCTTGAACGTGTCGCCAATCTCGAGTTGCTCGAACGTCTTACGAAATGGATGCACACCCGGATCTTTCTCATCCGCGCCGCGAATCCAGCGATGACCGATTGCCGAGAGTGTTTCGGGCGAACCCTGAATTGCCGTGCGTTGCATGTAGTGCAGCACGCCGCGAACGCCACCCATTTCTTCGCCGCCACCGGCGCGCCCCGGTCCGCCGTGTACGAGGTGGGCGAGCGGCGATCCGTGGCCGGTCGATTCAGCGGCACAGTGGCGGTTAATGATAACCATGCGGCCGTGGTAGGCCGCCGTGCCGAGCACAAGTTCGCGGGCAATCGAATTGTCGTTGGTGATGATCGACCCCGCGAGACTGCCTTCGCCGAGTTTCGCCAGTTCGATCGCTTCATCGATCGAGTCGTAGGGCAGCACGGTGCTCACCGGGCCGAACGCCTCAACCGAATGCACAGCGGCAGAAGACAGCGGCGTTTGGCAATGCAGCAGGGTCGGCATGAAGAACGCGCCCTTGCTTGCGTCTGCATCCACCAGATCGAAATCTTCGTTACCGCCAAACACGATGTCAGCCTCTGCCGATAGCTCCGCGACACGTTCGCGCACTTCGTCGCGTTGTCCGTGACTGGCCAGGGCGCCCATGTCGACGTCCTTGATGCCCGGGTTACCAATACGGATTTCGCCGAGCGCCGTCGACAAGGCCTTGACGACTTCACCGGCAATATTTGCCGGTGCGATGATGCGCCGGATAGCCGTGCACTTCTGCCCGGCCTTGGCCGTCATCTCGCGTGTAACCTCTTGAATATAGAGGTCAAACTCTGGAGTTCCTGGCGTCGCATCGGGGCCGAGAATGGACATGTTCAGCGAGTCGGTTTCGGCCGTAAACGCAACGGACTCGCTCACGACCCGCGGGTGCTGCTGCAGCATTTCGGCCGTCGTCTTCGAGCCCGTGAACGCTATCGTGTCCTGGCAAGTCAGGTGATCGAAAAGGTCGCCAACGCCACCACAGATAAGCTGCACGCTGCCGGCAGGCAGGATGCCTGACTCTATTATGCGGCGTACCATCAGCTCGGTCAGGTAAGCCGTGCTCGACGCGGGTTTGATGATGGCCGGGACGCCGGCGAGTAGCGTCGGCGCCAATTTCTCGAGCATGCCCCAGCACGGGAAATTGAACGCATTGATGTGAATCGCTGCACCGAGCTTCGGCGTGAAGATGTGCTGGCCGACAAATGTGCCGTTACGCGACAGCTGTTCGACCTGGCCGTCGAGATAGACGTGGTCATTCGGCATTTCGCGCCTGCCCTTGCTCGAAAAAACGAACATCGTCGAGATGCCGCCATCGATATCGGGCCAGCTGTCTTTGCGCGTCGCCCCGGTCTGTGTCGACAGGGCATAGAACTCTTTCTTGTGCTCGTCGAGGTGTTTAGCAAGCGCCTTGAGCATGTCGCCACGCTCGTGAAACGTCAGCTTGCGCAGATTCGGGCCGCCCACTGATTTTGCGTGGTCGAGCATCGCCGCAAAATCGAGGCCATCGCTGGAGAGTGACGCGACAGGTTCGCCGGATACGGCCGAGGTCAGAATTCTTCCGTCGCCGTCGCCTTCAACCCAGCGGTCTTGTACAAGGTTTCCGAGTTTCATAGACAGACACAAAAAAGATTTTGATTTGAATAAATCGGTATCACAATATACGGTCACATGCTTCGAGCGCAAGCGCCACGGTGAATCACCGTCGAATCCGCCAGCCAGAAACTCGTCAAGGAATTCAGGTCGAGACGCACCTTGCGTGCCGGGTCGCTGATCACGACTGTGTTCGGTGATGCGATCGCGCCACGCGGAGGTACTGTCTGGCTGGGCAGCCTGATCGGTGTCATGAGCGACTTCGGCATCAGCGAGCGTCTCGTGCGGACGTCGGTCTTCAGGCTCGTTCAGGATGGCTGGTTACAGTCCAGGCTAATAGGACGGCGCAGCTACTACAGCCTGACCGAAGAGGGCCGGGAGCGGTTCGAGCAGGCGACGCACAAGATCTACGGCGCGCCCGCGCCGAGTTGGGATGACAACTGGTGCCTGGTTTTGCTCGTCGACATCGACGCGACCAGGAAAGAGACCGTGCGTAAGGAACTGAGCTGGCTTGGCTATGCCGCTTTGTCACCCAGCGTCCTTGCACACCCGACGCCTGATGAGGCAGATCTCGATGTATCACTCCGCCGTCTCGGTGTTGCCGACGACCTGGTGGTGATGCGCGGCCTGACGATAAGGAACGAGCCGGCGATGCGCAAACTGGCGCAGTCCAGTTGGAATCTGGCGGGTATCGACGATCGCTACGCCGAGTTCACAAAGCGCTTCCGGCCATTGATCGCAGCTTACGGAAAGGACGCAAATGTATCGCCGAAATCCGCGTTCCTGGTACGAACGTTGCTTATCCAGGAGTATCGCAAGGTCATGCTGCGGGACCCGCAACTACCGCTTGAGTTGCTGCCATCGAACTGGCACGGCGCGGCCGCGTATCAACTCTGCCGCAACCTGTACCTGGCCGTTTACGCACAGGCCGACGCCTACCTGACAGACACATTGCAAACGGCAGATGGACCGCTGCCGCCGCCGGCGGCTGGTTTCATACAGCGATTTGGCGGTCTGGACTAGCAACACCACCACTGGGGACAAGAATAATGAATGATCTCGAACGTGCACGCGCCTGCGCCGACAAGATGTATGCCGGCGACCAGGCATCGAAGGCGCTGGGTATTGAATTCGATGTCCCGAGCCCTGCAGCCGCCATCGCGACGATGCGTGTGCGTGAGGACATGGTCAACGGAGTCAATATCTGCCACGGTGGGCTCCTGTTCACGCTGGCCGATACGGCTTTCGCAATTGCCTGCAACGCCTACGACGATCTGACCGTCGCGGCGTCAGGGATGATCGAATTTCTTCGACCGGCGCATCTCGATGATGAGTTGCGAGCGGTCGCTAATGAAGACTATCGCGGCCGGCGCAGCGGACTCTATACGGTTGAAGTATTCAATCAGAAGGATGAGCTTGTCGCGCTGTTCCGCGGACGTTCAACGAGCCGCGATGTGCGTCTGCTGGGGGACCAAACCGATACATAATAGTTTGAAAAGATAGAAATAATGTGACACATTGACGCGGCGCGCGCAGGCTCTCCTGCAGCCCCATTCCCGAGGTAGCACATGTACACACAAGGCCTTGATCAAAAAGGACAATCTGACTCGAAGCGCGACAGCATGGAGTCGGCTGCTGATCTTGATGCGTTTCAAAAACGTATCGATGCCGAAGAAAAGATCGAAGCCAAAGACTGGATGCCCGAAGCGTACCGCCGCACGCTGATTCGGCAGATTTCACAGCACGCCCATTCCGAGATCATCGGTATGCAGCCCGAGGGCAACTGGCTAACGCGTGCCCCGACCCTGAAGCGCAAGGCGATCCTGCTGGCCAAGGTCCAGGACGAGGGGGGGCACGGATTGTACCTCTACAGCGCTGGCGAAACGCTCGGCGTGTCGCGCGACCAAATGGTCGCCGATCTGCTGTCGGGCGAAGCCAAGTACTCGAGCATTTTCAATTACCCGACGCTGAGCTGGGCCGACATCGGCGCGATCGGCTGGCTCGTTGACGGTGCTGCCATCATGAATCAAATTCCACTGTGCCGTTGTTCGTATGGGCCGTACGCTCGGGCGATGGTTCGCGTCTGCAAGGAGGAGAGTTTTCACCAGCGCCAGGGCTTCGACATTCTCAATGAGCTTTGCAAGGGCACGCCAAAGCAAAAGGAAATGGCACAGGATGCGCTCAATCGTTGGTGGTGGCCTTCACTGATGATGTTCGGGCCGTCGGACAATGAATCGAAACACTCGGCGCAATCGATGGCGTGGAAGATCAAACGGTTCTCCAATGACGAGCTGCGACAAAAATTCGTTGATGTAACGGTTCAGCAGGCTGAGTTCCTTAAGTTGAAGGTGCCGGACGACGACCTCGAGTTCGATAAAGAAACCGGCCACTACCGTTTCGGTGAGATCGACTGGCAGGAATTTATCGAAGTCATTAAGGGCAACGGCCCGTGTAACAGGCAACGCCTGGACAAACGCCGCAAGGCACACGCCGACGGCGCCTGGGTTCGCGAGGCTGCCCGCGCTTACGGCGAAAAACACGCCGCCAAGCACGCCGCGTAATTTGTCGGAGCGCCTCTTGAGGCGCGATGCAGCACGAACTGTTGGAGCGCCTCTTGAGGCGCGATGAAGGAACCGGAACCTATGAAGAACAAAGAATGGCCACTCTACGAAGTCTTCATCCGCAGCAAGTCGGGGCTGAGTCATCGCCATGCCGGCAGTATTCACGCAGCCGATGACCAGATGGCGCTCGATCACGCGCGCGACACCTACACACGACGCACCGAAGGCGTCAGCATCTGGGTTGTGCGCTCCAGCCAGATCGTTGCATCCGATCCTGCGGAAACGGCCGCGTTCTTCGAGCCGGCCGAAGACAAGATTTACCGGCATCCGACTTTTTACGAGATTCCGGACGGAGTAGAAAACCTGTGAAGAAAGACGACGCGCTACTCGCTTATGTTCTGCGGCTCGGAGACAACGCCTTGATTCTCGGCCAGCGAATGGTCGAACTTGTCGCAGCTTACCCGGAGCTCGAGGAAGAACTGGCGAATGCCAACTTCGCACTCGACTACATCGGCCAGGCGCGCATGTTCTATTCCTATGCCGGAGAACTCGAAGGCAAGGGTCGCAGTGAGGACGATCTGGCATTCCTGCGCGACGAAAACCAATACTGCAACTTCCTGTTGATCGAGCAGCCCAATGGTCATTTTGGCGACACGATTACGAAACAGCTTCTATTCGATTCCTTTTACCTGTTGCAACTTCAATCGCTGGTGCATTGTTCGGACGAGCGTGTTGCCGAGATCGCCGCACGGGCCGAAAAAGAAATCCGCTATCACTTGCGGCACAACGCGCAATGGATCGTGCGCCTGGGCGACGGCACCGATGAAAGTCACGAGCGCGTGCAGGCATCTGTCAATAGTCTTTGGCAGTACAGCGGAGAGATGTTCGCACCGGACGAAATCGATAACGTCTTTGAAGCCGAGTTCAATGGTCCCGACCTGTTCGATATCCGCAAGCAGTGGCGCGAGAACGTCGCGTCGGTTCTCGCGGAGGCAACACTGGCGATACCTGAGGACGAGTGGATGGCCAGTGGTGGTAAAGAAGGGCGGCACAGCGAGCATCTTGGGTTCCTCATTGCAGAAATGCAGTACCTGCAAAGAACTCACCCGGGGGCGACTTGGTAGCTCTTGCCATCAGCCGCGAGCAGGTGCTGGAATGGCTTGGTGAGATTCCTGATCCTGAAATACCGGTACTAACAATTACCGATCTCGGCATCGTTCGGGGCGTGTCGGTCGGTGACGCGGTTGTCGTCGAACTCACACCCACATATTCGGGCTGCCCGGCGACCGAGGTCATCGAGCAAAGCGTGATCGATAACTTGCACGAACACGGTGTCGAAGACGTGTCGATCAGAAGAGTTCTGTCGCCGCCGTGGACGACGGACTGGATCAGCGACGAGGGCCGGGACAAACTCAAGAAATACGGCATTGCGCCACCCGCTGAAGCGTTGAGCAAGCGTGAATTGCTGCAAGGAAAACGCAGTATCGCGTGTCCGCGTTGCGATTCATTGAATACCGCGATTGTCAGCGAGTTCGGCTCAACCGCATGCAAGGCATCGTACACATGCAGTGAGTGCCTCGAACCTTTCGAGTATTTCAAGTGCATCTAGACGAATCGTCGCGGCTAAGGCCGCCCCTACGGTTCTTGACAAGCACTGTGGGAGCGGCTTTAGCCGTGGCAGGATAAATAGATGAAGCAGTTTCACCCACTCACTGTCGAGCGTCTCGAACACGAGACCAAAGATTCGGTGCGTATTGCACTTGGCGTGGCCGAGGACATTCGCAGCGAATACGAGTTCCTTGCCGGGCAACATCTTCCGTTCCAGATCACGGTCGACGGCAAGAAGCTGCGTCGAACCTACAGTATCTGTTCCGAGCAGGGCGCATGGCCGCTTGAGATTGGCGTACGCGTTCAGCCGGGTGGAAAGTTCTCGGAATTTGCCGCGGCCGATCTGAACGTGGGCGACTCAATCGAGGCAATGCCGCCCAGCGGCCAGTTTCATATCGAACTGGATGCCAGCGATGCCGGGGACTACATCGCGTTTGCCGCGGGCAGCGGCATCACGCCGATACTGTCAATGATCAAGTCGGTGCTGGCGAAGGAATCGAAAAGCCGGTTCGTGCTTTTCTACGGTAACCGCAAGCAGTCGACGACCATGTTTATCGAGGATTTGTACGCACTAAAAAACATCTACCCCGAGCGACTGCAGCTGCACTTCGTATTCAGTCGGGAAGATCAGGAGTTTGAGATCGCAGCGGGGCGCCTCGATGCCGAAAAGGTTCGTGAGTTGTATACGCAGTTTTGCGCGGGACTGGATCCGGCAGCGGCGTATGTCTGTGGTCCCGACACGATGATCAAGATCGTTAGCGAAACGCTGGTCGAGCTCGGTCTTGAGGCGGACTGCGTGCATGCGGAGCGCTTCGGCGTGCCGCGCAAGAGTGGCGAGCCCAAACCGGCGGCGGTCAAGGCGGCCGACCAGGCAACCGTCACGGTGATAATGGATGGCCACAAGAAAACGTTCGAGATGCAGCGCGATGATCTCAATATTGTCGATGCCGCAGCCGATCACGGCATCGAACTGCCGTACTCCTGCAAGGGCGGCGTTTGTGCGACCTGCCGCTGTCACTTGCGCGCAGGCGAGGTGACGATGGCGACGAACTACGGCCTGGAGCCCTGGGAGGTCGACAAAGGTTTCGTGCTTGCCTGCCAGTCGCGCCCGGTCAGCAATGACATCACGCTGGACTACGACAAGATCTGAGGTCAGGGACCTTCCTGGCAATGCGACAAGCGGCTTAACTTCTAAGCAAACGGCCTCATCCCGAACAGGCGCTCGTGAAGCCAAAGCGCGAACACCACGTAAAGCGCAAGCCCCACGACTATGACGATGAAATCGTTGGCCTTTGATTCCGGCGCTCCAGGCAACGGGCGGGGAATCCGGCTTTTGAGCGAAACACGATCCGCGATAGCCCATACCAGGAATGAGCCAAACAGCAGTACATCCGCTACGGTGCCGTTGACCAGCAGGTGTGCAAACGCCCACAGTTTCACGGCGACCAGTTGCGGATGCTTGAGTGCACTCCTGATGTGCCCGGGAAAATACGGAGCGATGAAAAACGCAAAGACCGGCAGCAGCAACAGGGCGGCAACGTGGCGTAACCAGATGGGCGTTACATAAAGGACTGTTGGGGCCTGGCGAAGGTCCGCATAACCCCTGGCGATTAAGACTATGCCGACGAGCGACGCGATCGCGTAAACGGCCTTCCAGCTGTTTTCGCTCCTGGCCACCAGCCTGTCGCGCAATGGCAGCGCCACGATGGAGGCCGAGTGCATGCCGAAAAATAGTACAATCCCCAGTAGCAGTTGCAGCATAATGATCGTCCCCGGCTGGCTTCAGGAGGGGAGTTTACACCGAACATTGGCGCGTATTCGAAAGCTCCGGGCCTTACCAGGCGGTAAAATCGCACCAGCGAAATTGTGCATACCTGCGCAAACACCCCAACCAGCTGCTACAGCGCTGGAGAGCCAATGACCACAAGTACTACAAATGCCGTGCTGGAGACTCCGGAGCGCCCGAATTCGTTCTCTTACGAGGAACTGCTCGATTGCGCTCATGGCAACATGTTTGGGCCCAGCAACGGCCGATTGCCATTGCCCGACATGCTGATGTTTGACCGCATTCCGCATATCTCGAAAGTCGGTGGCAAGTACGGCAAGGGCGAAATCAAGGCTGAACTCGATATCAGCCCCGATCTGTGGTTTTTCCAGTGCCATTTCGAGGGCGATCCGGTCATGCCTGGCTGTCTTGGTCTCGATGCAATGTGGCAACTCGTCGGCTTTTTCCTCGTCTGGAACGACTTGCCCGGGCGTGGCAGAGCGCTGGGTTCGGGCAAGGTCAAATTCACGGGCCAGGTCTTGCCGAAGGCCAAGCTCGTCACCTACCAGATCGATATCAAGCGGGTCATTACCCGCAAATTGAACATGGCGATCGCCGATGCGACCATGTCCGTTGATGGCCGCGAGATCTACACGGCAGAAGATCTTCGCGTCGGTCTGTTTACGTCCACTGACGATTTCTGATGCGACGCGTTGTCGTTACCGGTATTGGTGCTGTTTCGTGCATCGGCAATAACCAGGCCGAAATTGTTGACGCATTGAAGAACGGCCGCTCCGGCATCGTCGCGAATGAGTCGTACAGGGAAATGGGGCTGCGCAGCCAGATCTCCGGCACAGTCAATATTGATACGGCGGAGCACATCGATCGCAAAGTACGCCGCTTCATGGGTGACGCTGCCGCGTATGCCTACATTTCGATGCAACACGCGATTGACGACGCCGGTCTCGAGGAAGGCGATGTTTCCAACGATCGCACCGGGCTGATCGCATCGTCGGGTGGTGCGTCCAGCGCAAATATCGTTTGGAGCGCCGACAAGCTCCGCGACAGAGGCGTGCGCAAGATCGGCCCCTACATGGTCACGCGCACAATGGGCAGCACAGTATCTGCTTGTCTGACCACGCCATTCAGAATCAAAGGCATTAATTACTCGATCACATCGGCTTGCGCGACCAGTGCGCATTGCATTGGTGCTGGCGCCGAGCAAATCCAGTTCGGCAAGCAGGACATTATTTTCGCTGGCGGCGGCGAGGAAGATCACTGGACGCTGGCCTGCCTGTTCGATGCAATGGGTGCCTTGTCATCAAAATACAATGATGCGCCGTCGACAGCGTCGCGTCCTTACGACACGACACGCGATGGCTTCGTTATCGCATCAGGCGGCGGCATGGTTGTACTCGAAGAACTCGAGCATGCCAGGGCGCGCGGGGCGAAGATTTATGCCGAGCTGGTCGGCTACGGTGCGACGTCAGACGGCCATGACATGGTCGCGCCGTCAGGTGAGGGCGCTGCGCGCTGCATGGAACTGGCGCGCTCGACCGTCGAAGGATCCATTGACTACATCAATACGCACGGCACGAGCACACCGGCGGGTGACATTGCCGAAGTTGAGGCCATGCGCTCGGTGTTCGGTGATGACATACCGCGATTCGGTTCGTCGAAGTCGCTGTGTGGGCATTCGCTCGGCGCGACCGGTGTGCAGGAGGCGATTCACGGCATCCTGATGCTCGAGCACGACTTCATCGCACCGTCGATCAATTGCAACGACCCCGATCCTGCGATCGACGGCGCACCGCTTGTGACCGAATGTATCGACAATGCCGGTATCAAGACCGCCATGTCGAACAGCTTCGGCTTTGGCGGCACGAACTCCACGCTCGTATTTCAAAAGCGCTGATTGTCTTGGAAGCCGGGAGGTACACGGCTTATCCGACCGCAATACCTCCCGTAATCTCAGTTCAGGTGATGGCGCCTATTCCATTTCGAGTTCCACCTCTTCTGCAAGAAGTATCTGCGGAGCGGTCTCGGTGCCCTTGACATCAATCAGGCTGCCCTCGCCAACCGCCGCCCAAAAGGCATCCTCGGTCGGGAACTCGACCTCGTTGCTGTCCCTGAAGATAGTGGTTCCTGAGACAGTCTGAACCGTTACGCCAAGCACGGTCAGGTCGGGTCGACTGACACCGCCGACCTCAACGAAGCCCCGCAATTCGGTTTCAGGCCTTACGTCGTCTCGCTCAAGCAGGAAAGCGAATACTTCGCCCGCAGGAAATTCCTGGCCCCGAACCTCGAGATAGTCGCCCATGTTGACGTCGGCGATTCTAAACGGGTCTACATCGGATAATTTGTCTTCGAATCGCGTCTTGACGATATCCGTCGTAATCATGATGCCGAGAATCTGCAAGGTGTCACCCGTGACAGAGTCAACCAGGCCTGTGACACGCACGGCAGTCGCTTGCTTGATCTCGACCTTGGTCGCCAGGAGCACGCCGGCGCTATTGAAGTCACCTTCAACTTCGACCTTGAGATTCAAGCCCAGGTCACCAGCAACACCGCCCTCATACACTGTCGTGCCGGATGTCGTCACCGGAATGCCGCCGACCTCAAAGTCTGTAATCGAGTTGAACAGCGTAATGAAGCCTTCGACCTCAACATGGTCGCCCTCATTTTCGCCAAATGGGTTGCCCTTGAATTCGACGCTTGCAGCGAGGAGCTCCCCAGCGCTGCCGAGGGCAGTCCCTTTGGCTTCAACCGGATCTCCATCTGTAATGGTGGTCGGGAAGTCCAGCATCATCGCGGCGCTGTAATCGACAACGAGCGCATTGATCATAAACGTCATCGCACCCGTGTCCAGGCCGCTGACTACACCGGTGACTTCCATTTCACCCAAAGCCGCCTTGCATTCGATGCGGGTGGCATCAATCGTGCCGTCGGCTTGTACCAGTCCCGAGACCTCAACAGCCGCGACACCAAGAAGTCCGGCCAGCGTCGCGGGGCAGCCGTCATCGATCGACGTGCCTGGAGAGATCGAAACAATCTGACCGAGGACCACGATTGTGCTGGCGAGATCATCGACGCTGGATACCGGCCCTTCGACGTTGTCGTCAAATTTGACTGACGTGGCGACAGCATTGGTATTGTCATCATCGATGGTTCCCTGGACCAACACCATTTGTCCAACCGCTAAGTCAGCCTGGGTGGCAGCCGCGCCATCCTTGGTAAAGGTCGTGGAAGCGTTCGTCTGGTAGGTATTACCGTTGACGATTACGCTGCCGAATCCCGTAATCGGACCAACAGCTATCGCCACGCCAGTTCGCGTGATTCCGCCGACCGGGGGTGGTGGAGGCGGGTTGTTGCCGCCGTTGCCGCCGCCACCGCCGCCACATCCGGCGAGCAGCAAAGTCGCAAGCGCAAAGAGCGCGCCAATATTCTTCGTGTAATTGTTCATTTCACTAATCCTTGTTCACTATCGTCATAGATAAGATAAACGCCAACACCCAAGCGAACGGTGCGCGCATCAGCGTCTCTGGTTTCGTCAACCTCGTGCTGCGAAAGCCAGGCATCGACTTCCTCGAGAAATCTAAATCCTCGTGTTTGCAATAGATCTTGAAATGCCTTGAATGCTTTGGGAGAAATTTTGACGTTGTCCGCCATACCCTCGAAACGAGGCGCGGTAGAGCGTTCTTCATCGAGGTTGTGGTCAAGCGTCGCAGCATGATCGTGCAGAGCAAGACCCATACGGCGTACGATTTCAGGATCGAGATTGGAGTAAACATAATCCCGCTTCAGCACTCTTAGATGATCGTTGTCGAGTTCCTCAATAAGCCCCCGCTGGTGCATCTCCTTGCGAATCGCGCCATGCGGCAGATCACCGGCATATCGCTTCAATAAGCTGGACAAACTCCCCGTAGGGCCAGTTGCAGGCAGATCTTTCGGATGGCCGTGATCGTTACTGAATTCGCTGTCCGTATGCCAACCACTGAGGATTCGTGAAATACGATTACCCTGCAGGGACTCGGCACCGTCTTCACCGTCCAGCAACCGGTCACGAACACGAGCGACTTCGCGACGGCTCAGGCCGGTGAGCATGGCTACTCTGGAATTGTTTGTCGGTCGCCCCTGAATTCCGTGCTCCTGGCGAGCCACAATGACGTAGGCATCCTTGGACATTTCACCAAATTCGCTCCAGGTCACCCCGTGCCTCAGCAGGAACCTGACGACAGGCAGCAACAAGTAGCGACAGCTATTAATTACGTGTTCTTTAAGCACCAGAATATTCGCCATATCTCTTACATATGTGTAGTTTTAGCACATATATAATAGATTGCAAGGAATTGAGGCAGGTTTCGCCTGCTGGCGCTGGCCTGCCGTGCATGTGCTGGCGCTAATCGCTTGATTTGATAGGGGGTTCTTTGGTCAGCCGCAAATAGCGGCTTGGGTGTTGATCCAGGACATTGCTTTGAAATCCGCGCACGGAAGGACTGACGAGGTGCTTGCTGACATAAAAATAGAGCGGCGCGATGGGGTAGTCGCTGAGCATAGTTGCCTCAGCAGAGTTGAACAAAGCCGATTGTGCCCGCGCATCGTTGGTTGCGACGGCCGCATCGATCAATTCGTCGTAGCGGCTGCTGTTGTAACCCGGGAGGTTCTGCGGGCTCGCTGAATGCAGGATCCCGGTAAACGTGCCTGGATGGTCGTAGTCACCCGTCCAGGCGAAGCGCATGATCTGCCATTCTTCCCGTCTGTCGCGCGTGTCAAGAAAATACTTCCACTCGCGTTTGTCCAGCTCGACATCAATACCCAGTACGTCTCGCCACATCGAGCTTATTGCAAGTGCGACTGTTTCGTGGATGTCATCTGCATCGTAAGTGAGCTTGAGCTGCAGCGGCTCGGCGGGAGAGTAGCCGCTGCCGGCGAAAATGCGGCGTGCTTCAGCCTGTCTCTCTGCGTTGCCGAGGGCGCTCCAGCCATAGCGGGCCGGCGCATATCCGCTCACGCCATCGGGCACGAGTCCATAGGCGGGTTGCTCGCCGCGACCGATAATCTCAACCAGCGATTCACGGTCGATGGCCATCGTCAGTGCGTGACGCAAAGGCAGGTTGTCAAAAGGGGCTTCGCTGAGATCGAATGCCAGGTAGTAGATGGCCAATCTGGGCGCTACGTGCAATTCAGACCTGCGTGTACGCCGGAGGTCCTTGAAGTTCGCTCCGGGCACCGTCGTCGTGATATCAAGTTCACCCGCCCGATACATGTTGAGTTCCGACAGCGGGTCCTGAATTGCGTAGTACTCGACGACGTCAATGTGTACCGATCGTGTTTCACGGTACAAGCCGTTTTTTCGCAGTCGTATGCGATAGCCAGGTTGCCATTCCTCAAGTACGAAAGGGCCATTGCCGACGAAATGTTGCGGTGCTGCGAAACGATCCGAATTAGTCAATGCGCCTGGCCAGATCGGGAACGCAACAGGCATGGTGAGAACCGAAAGAAGGTGTGGCGCAGGAACGTCCAGTTCTATCGTCAACGTTTGCGCATCGGGCGCAGCAATGCCAAGGGCTGACGGGGGAAGATCGCCTTTTGCAACCAGCTCGGCATTGTGAATGGGATGCAGGTGGAAGCTATACGGCGAAGCTGTTGCCGGCAACAGCGCGCGTTCGAAACTCGCGACGAAGTGTTCGGCAGTGACACGTTTGCCGTTGGACCAGGTTGCATTCGCTCGCAAATGAAAAGTGTAGGAAAGCCCATCGCTGCTAACTTCCCACTCTTCGGCAACACCTGGAATCGCATTGCCTGTTGCATCAAGGATAAGCAGTCCTTCGTACAGGTCCGCCAATACACGAAAAGCGTGAGTGTCTTCGGCTCTTGCAGGATCAAGGGTCTGTGGATCTCCGCCATTGCCACGCCGCAGCACGATAAGCGAATCTGCAGCGTCGTGTGTGTCGACGACTTCGTTGTCACGGTCGCAGGCGCCCAAAGGAATTGCAATGACGGCGAGTAGCAGAAGATAGGCTGGCATACGATGGCGCATGCCGTGTATCTTTTCACAGTGTCGCATACGTGACCATAATTATTGGGAATATCGAGGCATAACAGCGATGAAGATCGAGACACTAAGCGAAACGAATTGCTTTGGCGGCAAGATGGGTTTCTACCGGCATGCGTCCGCGGCAAGCAATTGCGATATGCAGTTTTCCGTTTTCGTGCCGCCGCAGGCAGCCGATGGCAAGGTGCCAGTCGTTACGTTTCTGTCGGGACTCACTTGCACCGAAGAAAACTTCATGGTGAAGAGCGGTGCGCAGCGATACGCAGCAGAACTCGGCATCATGCTGGTCTCGCCCGATACGAGTCCGCGTGGTGAGGGCGTACCCGATGACCCCGATGGCGACTACGACTTTGGCCTCGCCGCCGGGTTCTACCTCAATGCGACCGAGAAGCCCTGGGTTGAGCACTATCACATGTACGATTATGTAATGCAGGAACTGCAGCCAGCCGTATTCGACAACTTTCCCGGGGATGCGGAGCGGCATGGTCTGACCGGCCATTCCATGGGCGGTCATGGCGCGTTGACGATAGGGCTGAAGCATCCGGACGTGTTCAGGTCGCTGTCGGCGTTTGCGCCCATTTGTTCGACATTGCATAGCCCCTGGGGGCAAAAAGCGCTCGGTTACTACCTTGGCAGCGATAAGTCATCATGGCACGAGTACGACGCATGCGAGGTTGCGCGCAATGTCAGCGATGCGGCTGCGTTCAGCAGTATTCTCGTCGACCAGGGCGCAGCGGACGCGTACCTCGAGGAGCAACTAAAGCCCGAACTCTTTGCGGCGGCTTGCCAAGAGAGCGGCCTGCCACTCGAGCTGCGGCTGCACGACGGCTACGATCACGGCTACTACTTCATCTCGACCTTCATTGAGGACCACCTGCGTCACCACGCGGCGATACTCGGTGCCTGATATGGCTCGCTGCGAGCGTTGGAGCGCCTCTTGAGGCGCGAATGAGGTATCGCGAAATCAAGGCGCGATTTCACTAGGCCGAAGTCGCGCTCCAAGGAGCGCTCCAACCAGGTTCCGACAAATGTGCTGTTCGCCGGCTTGTACGAGCGCCCCTAAGTAGTTGTCCCGATTGCAACTATGTCGCATTCCTGTGGAAATAATGGGGCCGCTGGAGCATTATGAATAGCGGTACCTGAAGGAGGTAACCGTCATGCGTCGTTTCATCCGTTCCGCTGTTCTCCCAGCTTTCCTGCTGTTTCCGGTCATGCTGATGGGGGCCGATCTGCAAAAGGGACTCGCTGCCTTTGACGAAGGCGACTACGAGACCACGCTGGCCGAGTGTCAGCCGCTTGCCGACGAAGGCGATGCCGGAGCACAGTTTTGCGTCGGCCGCTTGTATGCCAACGGATTTGGCGTCGCGATGGACGATGCGCTGGCACTCAAGTGGTACGGACTGGCAGCCGCAGCGGGTCATGCTGAAGCTCAGTACAACCTTGGCGTGATGCACGCGAACGGTTGGGGTGTGGAAATGAACGACGTACCGGCCGCTGCTTATTATCTGCTGGCGGCCGAGCAAGGTCATGTTCCGGCACAATGCAGTCTGGGGTTCTCGTACAAACACGGTGCGGGTGTCGAGAGGAGTGATGTCGAGGCCTACAAATGGTTTGATATTGCCGCGCAGATGGACGAGATGAGTGGCGGGGCGTCAGAACGAGACGATCTGGCCGATAAAATGTCGCAGGAAGAAGTTTTAGGCGCGCAGCAGGCGGCTTTGCAGTGGCTGGAAAGTTTTGAAGGCAGCACCATGCACGCAGAGCGTGCCGACTGACAAAAGCGACGACAGACGTAGCAAGCCGTCTACCCCATTCACAGTAAAGGAATAGGGTGAATACCCCATTCCAGAATGGGGGGAATGCTGCCAAATTGGCTCAAAAATGGCATTAGTCCGCCTGTCGGCGGCTACTCCCTATGCTTATCAGGGCTATCTTATGAAACTGCTCAGACCACGCATTTCCGCGCGCGAATGGCTGCAGAGTGCGACGCTGTTCTTGTTGCTATTTCTGACCTCGGCAGTACCGCGCGCCGAGGAGTCGCAACACGACATCCTGTTTTTTACGAGCGTCGATACGTTCAGAAATTCTGATCTCTCGGACCCGGATCTGGACGAGTCATTCGTTCGACCGGCTGTCGACATCCTGTACAGCTATTCGGGCGCGGTGACAGCAGCGCAAGCGAGGACAAGTCAGCTTACCTTCGCATGCTGCCAGCCTTTGTTGCTCACCGGCATATGTTGGGGCTGCGGTGGGATTTTCGCAGCTTTCAGAGTCTGACCGTTGAGGTGGCTGATACCAGCAGTCAGGGCGAAGGCATTTCTCACGGCCATTTCAAAGAAATCCGTTTTCAGTGGAGCGCTGTATTTCCATGATGCACCGTTTCGCACAATTTGTGTTCGTAACGGCGGCATTTCTGCTGGCCAGCCCGGCCTATGCGGAGCGCTCAGTCGTGCTCGTCACGAACGACAGCTGTGCGATGCGAACGATCAGCATGCTTGATGTGCGCAAAGCATATTTCGGGATTGAGGTTCGCTACCAGGGATCCAGCATACGGGCATTCCGACTTATGAACGACGACGTGTTAGGACGCGTTTTCTATCAGTCTGTTGTTGTCATGTCGGAAAAAACGTACGAAAGACGCTTACTGTTGCAGTTACTCAAGTACGGTCAACCGAGGCCGCGTGAGTTCAGGTCTGTCGGGGATCTCGTCAGTGTCCTGAGCGTATCCGGCTGTGGAATTGCCTACATGTGGTCGCGTGACGCCGCCGCACAGGATGGCTTGAAAACGCTAAGGGTATTATGGAAGGAAAGCTAAACTCGCTCACCGCACGCATGGTGCTTACTGTCCTGCTAATACACGCAGTGCTGCTGCCAGCGCTGTCCTTCAGGTCTATTCACCTGGCAACGCGGAGAGCGAGAGGGCGGCCCGGACGTTGAGCGATTTGCTCGGGAACGGAGTCACGACAATCGAGATGGCAGATTTGGACAGCATGTCGAACGGCAAGTCTGTCATAGTCGCATGGCTCGGCGAAAATGATGTCAACGTACTGAAAAATATCGATGCTGACTACGTCTACCTCTCAGGATCCATGCTCGCCGGTCGTGAGGCATCACTTGACACGATGCTGAAGAAAAAAGCACGGCTGGTGTATTCCACCGAACTTCCGGGGCAAACGTCACGACTGCTGGCACGTTCGACAGGCTGGTTCCGGTTCAAGCGTATCTATGCACGAGATTTTGAAGCCATACAAGCCAATGCGTATTTCACGATGAAGATGACCGGTGGGGGGCTGTTCGCAATCCATGGTTTCTTTAGCCGCGACCATTTTGTTGAAAGCATCGAGCATATGGTCGACAACGCGACCTATACATCCGTCTATCCGCGCATGGGTCTTGCGCCCGAACAACGATTTGTATCGAAGGGCGTGCGCATCGCTACGTTCGATGGCGAAAATCCGGACAAACTGGTTGCGCTCGTGGACTGGCTGGTACCGGACATTCAATAGTCGAGGTAGCTTAGAAATTCCCGCATGCTCGACTGCGCCCGGGACTGGCTGTCCCATGGCTCGTAAGATTCGCCATGCGTGCCGCTGCTGTGCAGCCTGATGTCACGAGCCTGGGCAATTACCCGTATCTGGTCCATCGTAATGGCGTAGTACGCATCCGCTGCTAATGCCGTTGGTTTGTTGTAGACAGGTTGGGACACGCCAATAGAGTCCGGCGTCCATCCCTCGAGTTCGAGCCGTAAAGGTTCCCCATCGGCGAAAATGACAATCGTCTCGAAACCGTCACGCCTTGCAGGCACGTCCCGGTCTCGCAGCGAACTCCATATCCCCAACCAAAGGTAGTAACTGTAGTTGCCCATGCGATTGACCTGAAGAGGGCCGACGTAAACGAAGTCGCGCGCATAAGCGGCTTGCGCGGAGTTATCACGGTACAGCACGAGCGGTACGGTCGAACGCGTCACTGTAACGCCAGTCCTGGGATCGAGCTGGTCGGCCGTAAGCGGCGCCGATGAGCCACATGCAGCGATGACCACCACTACGAGTGTTGCAAGAAGAATTTGTCGTGTCGCGTTATTCATCAAAAGAAGATTTGGTAGCCTGCACTAATATAGTAGGACTCACGATCCTCGTCGAGGCTGGAGCTCAATTCACGGCTCGAGAATTGCTTGCCGGCCATCAATTCCAACCGGACCTTCCTGGCCCAGCGGTACTCGAAGCGAAGGCCAGGTGTATAGATCCACTGCTCACTGGCATCGGCATTGATTTGCCGGTAGTCGACTCGCAGCCGTGGACTGATTCGCCACGACCGGCCGATCTGAAATCGGGAGTCAATGTTGAGTGTGTAAGCATTCGCAGAGTCGGAATCGGAGAATCGCAGACCGAAAATCGTAACGTCGCGCCTGCCGAACAGGCTACTTGCGACGAGGTCTATCGAGTAGTAGCCGTACTCGGACGCCGGGTTGGCGAGCACGCCGCCCGATTCCGGAGTTTCCTCGACACGGGACTGCGTCGCGTTGAATCCTAGCTGCAGCTTGGGTGTCAAAGGCCGTGACAGCCCCACCGTCACCGTGGTCATGATGGCGGACCGGTCCAGAGCAAACTGGTAAATTTCGTCCTCGGTAAACAAGGTCGTGAGTTCGGAGAAGTCGTCAACGAATTGCCCGATCATCGCATTGCCGAGTGTCAGGTAGGGGCTCAGGCGCCGGTCGACGACGCCGGAAATCGTGAAATTCGACGGCAGGCGCCAACTGCCCTGCAAGAAGACGCTGCCCAGTTCATCGAACTCGGTGTTGTAGTCGACCATGCCCCAAAAACTTTTATTCTCGCCGAAATAGCGAAGTTCGCCACCGACAGCCTGGCGATCAGTCATTCCCTCGATTTCCTGCTGCAATACAAAGACGCGTATGTCGAGATTCTCGCCGATGGGACCAAAGCCCGCGCTCAGTCCGTAAAAGGTCCTCTCACCATCGACACTGTTTGCCGTCGAAAAAACCGGCTTGCCCGCGACGGCCTCGAGCTCCAGCCTTTCGGTGATTCCATAGGTCAGGTTCAGGCCGTCAAAGCGTCCCAGCACACCGCCTGAATTTCGTGTTTGCCGCCCCAGGCGGCCGCGCAGCCGGATTTTGGAGTCGGCCAGGTCGGCATACGCATATGACAATCTCACGTCTCTGTCATCGCGCTCAGTCTCGTCGAGCAGGTTATAGCGGTGACCACCCGTCAGGCGTGCCGAAAAGTCGAATCGCTCGCCACGGCGCCGCGCATCGATACTGATGTCGGTATAAAGCGACGATTGACTGATGATCTCTTCCTGGTCATTCAGTTGATTGGCGTCGCGCCGATAGAACTGCGATGCGAATGTGCGGATCTTCCATGCAGGGGAAGAAGAGCGGCGCGTGCCATCGCCCGATGTTGATGAGGCGGCCTGTGTGGCCCTGGTGTCGCCCGAGCTGGCCAGCAATGCCGCCAGCCGCTGACTGACCCTGGCAGCGCCCTCGCTGTTCGGATACACGGACAAGTATCGTTGATACTCGGCCTTCGCATGCGCAATCTGGCCATTTCTCTCGCGCGCCAGTGCCAGGTATTCCTGAGCATCCTGTTGATGTTCGTTTGCCTCTTGTTGCAAAACCTTGGTGTAAATCTGGATGGCGCGAGAGATTTCACCGGCAATCATCGAGCGGCGGGCATCTGCCATTAGTTGCACAATTTTTGTTTCCGGCGAAATGGCAACCCGGGTATCGACGCTGACGTCTTGCCTTGTGCTTGCAGAAACGATGGCTTCCGGACGCCGTACGGGCAGTGAGTCGTCGCTCGCCTGGTCGATCCAGGCACTCGGGTACTGCGGCCGAATCTTACGTAGTGCCCTGGCGGCGTCATCGGCCGATGCGAAGTAGCCCACGCGAATGCGATACCAAACCTGCCCATCGATATTCGCCTGTGACACAAAGATTTCGCTGTCGCCGTCGAGTTGCAATGTGGGTATATCGGCCGTAGCCGGCGGTCGTAGTGACGACTCGAGGTTAATTACGTACCGGGTGGCGGCCGGAGCAGGCCGGCGCACCAGCCGCGATGTCGAGCGGCTGGGGGGTTTAGCGACAACTGGCGACTCCGGGTTCAGGGTTATCTGTACCGTGATCGTATTGTCGTTTAGTGAGCGCACGACATCGAAGCGCACTTCCTGGCTGAAATCAAAACGCAGTATCTGGCCGCTCGGCGAATCACCGTCGTATTCAAGGCTGACGAGCTTGGCGGCATCCGCGCCAATCGGCCGGTGTTGCTGGCGCGTGTTTGCAATTTTAGGCGACACGCCTGTGCAGATTGTCGTGGAGTCGACGCGTATACGCAGATAGTCACCGCGGTTGGCCGGCTCATGGCCAAGGTACTCGACGCCGCAACGAAACTGCACCGACATCTTCGCGGTTTCTCCATCGCCGTCCACGAAACTGCCGGCGATGAACCCCGGTGCAGCAGTAGCTGTCGACGCCAGCATGCACAACAGCATGCAGACAGTCGCACAGCAGGACAGCTGCAGCGCTGTTCTAGAATCCGCCATCTGAGATTCTGTGTTCCGGACCCGGCCGGTTCTTCTTGATCGTGGTCAGCGAAGAGTCGGTGTAGACATGACAGGCGCCGCTGCAGTCGCGCAGCTCGCTAACCGTGTAGCGTCTGTCAGGGTTCTCTTGTTTTTTGTGCGGGTCGGACTTGTACTTTTTGGAGTGGCATGCGGCGCAATCGGGCTGGAACGCAGGTGAACTCCAGTTAACGACTTCCGTATTGCCCTGGTGGCATGCCGTGCACGGCAGGTTGCCCTGGTGGTCCAGCGGTTCGAAAGGAAGACCGATGTGGCTGTATATATCGGGCGACCACCGAATGGTCGTATGGCAAACATCACACTGCCGTGCTGTCACGAAATGGCCGGCGTTCTTGCCCGTAGCTATTGCGCCGTTGTGGCATGACGAGCAGGAGCCGAGGACTTGCGTATGGTCGACCATGGTCACGGGCGAGAACGCAACCGTTGAATGGCAGCTCTCGCAGAGGTTGGTGGTCAGCGCGTGTGTCGCGTGCTTACCGGTCGCATCAGTGCCGTTGTGGCAGCTGAAGCAATCTCCGGTGATGGTCGCGTGATCAAAGTTCGCCGGCAACCAGGCGACGGTCGTATGGCAATCATCGCAATTATCGCCGCTCGTTATGTGGCCAAAGTCTTTGCCCGTTGCGATCGTGCCATTGTGGCAGGAACCGCAGACACCGAGTACCTGCGTGTGATCCACCGTGTCGACAGGCGCGAATGTCACATTGTTATGGCAGTCCTCACAAATATTGCTGGTGAGAATGTGCGTAGGATTTTTGCCCGTTGCATCGGTGCCGTTATGGCAGCTGAAGCAATCGTTAGTTATGCCCGCATGGTCGAATGTCGCGGGTACCCAGGCGATGGTCGTGTGGCAGTCGTCGCAATTAATGCCGCTGGTGATGTGCGTCGGATTCTTGCCCGTGGCAATCGTGCCGTTATGGCAGGAACTGCAGATGCCGATTACCTGAGTGTGATCCACGCGGTCCGCAGGCGCAAAGAAGACATTGTTGTGGCAATCCTCGCAAATGTTGCTGGTCAGGATGTGCATCATGTCTTTGCCGATCGCATCGGTGCCGTTATGGCAGTCAAAGCAAGCCCCGGTGATGCTGATGTGATCGAAGTTCGCCGGCAGCCAGGCGACGGTGGTATGGCAATCGTCGCAGTTGTCGCCACTGGCAATGTGCGCCGGATTCTTGCCCAGCGCGGTTGACCCGTCATGGCAGGAAACGCAGGTACCGATCACCTGCGTGTGGTCCACGCGGTCCGCCGGTGCGAAGAGCACATTGTTATGGCAATCCTCGCAAATATTACTGGTTGAAATGTGAGTTAGGTCTTTGCCAATGGCCGCGGCGCCGTTGTGACAGTCAAAACAGTTGTTGGCAATGGTCGCGTGATCGAAATCCGCCGGCACCCAGGCGATGGTGGTGTGACAGACATCGCAGGCATTGCCACTGGCTATATGCGTTGGATGTTTTCCTGTAGCGGTAATACCGTTGTGGCAGGAGTTACAGGTGCCAATTACCTGCATGTGATCCACTCGGTCTGCCGGTACGAAAACGACGTTGTTGTGGCAGTCCTCACAGATGTTGCTTGTCTGGATATGTGTCATGGACTTGCCGATTGCATTGACGCCATTGTGGCAACTCACGCAGTTGGCGGTGATGCTGATGTGATCGAAAACTGCGGGGATCCAGCCACCGGTCGTGTGACAATCATCGCAGTTATCGCCGCTGGCGATATGCGTTGGATCCTTGCCGATTGCCACCGAGCCATTGTGGCAGCTGAAGCAGGCGCCGATCACCTGAGTGTGGTCCACCCTGTCCGGTGGTACGAAGAGCACCTTGTTATGGCAGTCTTCGCAAGCGTTAGTCGTCAGGATATGTGTTGCAGGTTTACCCACGGCGTCGACGCCGTTGTGGCAGCCAACGCAGTCGCTCGCAATGCCCGAATGATCGAAGACGGCCGGCACCCAGGCGTTGGTCTGGTGGCAGTCCTCGCATTGATCGCTCGAGGCGATGTGATCAAGCGTCTTACCGGGTGCCTTAAAGCCATTGTGGCATGACGCACAGCTGCCGGTTATCGAGGTGTGATCCATGAAAGTAACCGGTTGCCAGGCGGAAGTCGTGTGACAGTCAATGCATGTGCCGGATGTAAGCACATGGTCCGCAGGTTTCTGTGTCGCCTGAACCAACCCGGCCGATGAATGACAACTCTCACAATTCGACTCCGTTGCCTCGAAGACACCGCCAGAATGACATGCCTCACAGGCGACGTTGTCGTGTGCGCCATCAAGGACAAAGCCGGTACTAAAGTGGTCGAAAGATTCCTGTGCCGCCAGTTTCTGCAGCGGCAGCAATACCGAGAATGCCAGCGCCAGTACGACTATCGAACCCCACTTCAGATTTGAGTAGTAGTTCACTGGATCGCCCTCACGTCGCGAAAGTTTTCGGCGGAGTGGCAGCGGCCACAGTCGGCGCCGAACTCGCCATCGTGCACGTCGTCCGCTTTATGGCAGTCGCCGCAGCGAGCACCCAGTCGTGCCATCGATTTCAAATCCTGACGATGACAACTCTCGCAGCCGACACGGGTGTGTGCGCCGCTCAACGGAAAATCTGTCTGCAGATCGTGGTCGAATCGCCACTCGTCCCAACCGACAGGGTTGTGGCACGAGGCGCAATCGCCCTCAAAACGACCATGGTGTGGATCGTCCTCTCGATGGCAGTCCACACAGGAGTCGGAGGCGTCCTGAAAAACCTGTGTTTCATGACACGAGTCGCATTCCTGCTCGGCGTGCAGTCCGAGCAGGGGGAATTGCGTCAAGTCATGGTCGAAGAACACATCGTCGGGCCACGCGGACTCGTTGTGACAGTCCTGACACTGCATGCCCTGAGTGCCGAGATGTGGATCGTCATCTTCGTGGCAGGAATTGCAGCCAGATAGCAATTCAGCGTCGAACACTGGCTCCGTGTGGCAGGCCTCGCACTCGAGCGTCTCATGCGCACCATGTATTTCATGGTCCGTGTCGACATTGTGATCGAACGTGACAAGCGTCCAATCATCGGTGACGTGGCAGGTTTCGCAATCGTCGCCAAAATGTCCGTCGTGATTGTCGTCTTCCAGGTGACAGGACCCGCAGGTCGTGTCGAGCTGATCGGAGAACGGATCTTCACTGTGACAATCGTTGCAAGCCAGTTCGCCGTGGCGTCCATCAAGCGAGAATCGGGTATCGCGGGCGTGATCGAAACTCGTGTCATCCCATCCGGTCGGGCTATGGCAATTCTGGCAGTTCTGGCCGCTTTTTCCATTGTGCGCGTCGTCTTCGGCGTGGCAATCGAAACAGGTCGTTGGTGTGTACTCAAACGTCTGATCTTCATGGCAGTCGAGGCAGCTGGTCTGCAGATGCACACCAATTAGCGGATAGTCCGTCGCGTCGTGATCGAAGTCGACATCTAACCAGCCGGTCGGGGTGTGGCAGTCACCGCACTTTGTGCCCATGGTTTCATGATGCACGTTGTCGGCCTCATGGCAGCCATAGCAGCCCGCGTCGGCGTCGCGAAATTTCGACTCTGGTTCGTGGCAGCTGTCGCAATCGGTACTCGTATGCTTGCCGAGTAATGCGAAATTCGTGAAGTCGTGATCGAAGAGCCGCTCGTCCAGTTGGACGATATCCGCTTCCCGGCCTTCATGATCTGTATGACAGCCGGCACACTCGTTCTGCTGTGCATCCTCGAATAGTCCGTGAAAACCAACAACACTGTTGACGTCGAAAGCAACGTCTTCATGACAGTCAAGGCACAGTGCACGCTGCTTGCTGCGATCAAACGCCTCGTGACACAAACTGCAGTCCGTCTCTAACTCCGCATGCCCGGCAATGACCTCACCCGGCATTATGAGCGTCTTTACCTGGGCGCCTGCGTGCATCGGTATAAGAACTGCTGCAACCATTGCGATTCCAATAAAACAGAGACGTCGAGCCATGCTTTGCGATTACCGATGACTAGTACATATGTACTGCGAGTACATGTACCAGCGCGGATAACACCATCATGAAAAAGATCGGCAAATGGAGGATGTGCCAAAGCGCAAAGAGCCGTTCGTAAAATGAAAACTGCGCAACACGGCCAGTCAGGTTCGTATAGTCACGAATGTACCTGGATGAAGTGTTACGAATTCGTTTGTAATCTCTCGCGATCGTTGCGGACGCGGCGGCTGCGGCGCGAAGCTCGCGGCGAGCAGTAATCAGTAACGACAGCCGCATGAATGTATGTGTAAACGTCCACTGCAGGCTTCGCCGAACACCGAGCGACTGCGTAACCTGGCAGCCCTGCAAGTCGGACGACAGCCGGTCGAGTCTTGCGACAAGTTCTGGCATCAGCTTGCTGAGTCCATGACTCTTTTCAACGGACGCTGAAAGGTCTGCCTGCAGTTCCTTTAACGTCGTCTTGCGTCCGTACAAGCCGCGATGAACGCGTGCATAAAAATGCCGGCCTATAATTCCGCTGCCGGCCACAAGGAGCATGCAATAGAGTGCGACCTGGCTGTTGAATGAACCGAGCTTGAAATTACAGTGGTAGAGAATCAGCAACGGGCCAACGAGGCCGAAAATCATGTGCAGGCGAAACCACACTCTTGTCGGTCCGATCGCGTGCAGGATTCGCATGCGTTTGCGTAGCGGGTACAGAAGCAGGATGGCCATCAGTGATCCACCGATAATACCCAACCAGTACCCAAGGCCTTGCTTCGGGTCGATGAATCCATAGCGACTCAAGAGCCACCCTAAAGTCGTCAAGGCAGTGAGCAACATGTACCACTGCAATTCGCTTGTTGGTCGTGGCGCGTCCGCTGCAACGCTTCGCTTGGTCTGTGGTACGGCAAACGGCTGTTCTGCTACCGTCTCATTCATTGTGACATCTCCATGTCTTCCAATTGCGCTTCCATGACTGCGTTTACCGTGCCGGTATTCAGGCCGAACAATTGCGCCGCAACCGTCGCGTCGCCGTTGCCCAGTGCATCGGCTTTTCCGTAGGCTAGTCTCGCTTCCTCGAGCCGGCCCATGTGCCTGTAGGATTTGGCGAGCAGTAACCAGCCCTTACCATCGTCAGGTTGCTGCTGCAGGCGCTCTTCCAGACCGCCGACCATACTTTGAACAGAACCGAGCGCAGTGCCGTCTTTTGCACCCGAACCAGCGTCGCTCCGGGTGACGACTGGTGCTGATACTTGTGTCGATGGTGCACCTTGATTGGCGCCGGTTGCGAAGTAGATCGCTGCCGAAACCAGGACCAGGGTGAGGACAACTCCAACTGACAATTGCTGCATGCGAATTCCTTGTACGCGCATTCTCTATTGATACACGACATCGAACGAGAGAAGGTTCCATAAGTGCGTGAATAACAAGGAAAAAAACGCCTTTTCCTGTCGCTAAATACCGACAGTAATCATGTCGTTTAACATCACAAGTTGCCCAAGCGAATGCTACGTAGTTCATTGTTTATAAACTTGGCGTCAACTATGGTTGCCGAACAAGTTTCAACACAGATAGTAAATTGACGTCAAGTTATTGCCGTCTACTGTCTCGCAGTTTTTAAACAAGGTCTAGATGTCTCTATCTGGCTACAGAAAAACGCATGATCTCTAATCAGAACTAGGGTCTTTTACTACTTTCCAGCTACTCCAATTCAGCGCACGAGCGTAATTACTCAATGTCGATGAACCCCTTTTTACTTATTCTCTATCTGATTCCCGTCCTGGGTATCTTCGTTTGGTACCTGCTTGGCCGGCGGCAGAGGGAAGAAGCGAGCATCAAGGCCGCCGAAGAAGCGATTGCGGCAAGCATGACGGAGCCGCCGTCCTTGCATCCGGTCATTGATCCGGTCAAGTGCATCGGCTGCCGATCCTGCGTTGCGGCATGTCCGGAGCAATACGCACATGCAGTGCTCGGGATGATTCGCGGCAAGGCGCGCCTGGTTGGCCCATCAAACTGCATCGGACATGGCGCCTGCAAGACGGCATGCCCTGCCGACGCCATTACTCTTGTCTTCGGCACCGAACGCCGCGGTATAGACATTCCGTTGGTCAATCCGAACTTTGAAACCAACGTGCCCGGTATTTTTATCGCCGGCGAGTTGGGCGGTATGGGACTCATTGGCAACGCGATCGAGCAGGGACGCCAGGCTATGGATTCGGTCAGGAAATTGCCGGGAATTGGTAAGGGCGATGGTTATGACGTCGTCATCGTTGGCGCCGGACCTGCTGGATTCGCGGCGTCATTGGGCGCGATGAAAGACGGGCTACGCTCTGTGACGGTTGAGCAGGATTCACTCGGCGGCACCGTTGCACATTTTCCGCGCGGCAAGCTGGTCATGACGCGACCGGCTGATTTGCCTATCGTCGGCAAGATGAAATTCACGGAAACAACAAAGGAAAAGCTGCTGGAATTCTGGCAGGGCGTGGAAGCGAAGACCGGGCTGAAAATCAGCTACGGTGAAAGGGTCACTGGCATAACGCCGCGAGCGGACGGTTCCAGCTTTGACGTGCAAACAAACAAGTCAAGTTACGTCACGCGAGCAGTAATGCTGACTATCGGCAGGCGCGGTACGCCACGGACGCTTGGCGTGCCGGGCGAAGAGCTGTCCAAGGTCGTCTATCGGTTGATCGATCCTGAACAATATCAGGGCCAACACGTGCTTGTTGTCGGCGGCGGCGATAGTGCACTGGAAGTGGCACACAGCATCGCCGAGCAACCGGGCACGACTGTCACTATTTCCTATCGCTCGGATTCGTTCTCACGTGCAAAGCCGAAAAACCGCGATAAGGTCGGTCAGATGAACGCAGGCGGTCAGCTCAATATGATCATGAGTTCCAACGTCCGGGAGATTCGCGCGGATTCGGTCGTGATCGACCAGGGAGATGAGTCCATCATATTGCCGAACAGCAGCATCATTGTGTGCGCTGGCGGCATATTGCCGACCGGTTTCCTCAGGGATGTCGGGGTACAGGTAGAGACAAAATTCGGCTCGGCCTGATCACGGGCACCGTGCCGTCAGGCTCGTTAACCTTTCAGGATGCGTCGTGTGATCGTGCGTCCCGCAGGAGTCGGTGAAACGCAATTGCCAGGGTTGGACGATGTAGAGACCTGTTCATACTCAACGAGTCCGGCGCTGACAAGCCGCTCAACGCAATCCAGGATGGACTGGCGGCTAAGGCCGATGGCGCGCATCAATTGCTCGATTCCGAGTTCGCTTTGATCGCACACGAACGACAAAATCATGAAGTCACGCACTTCAATATTGTGCGCCTCAATAATTTTCGCCAGCGAATCGTCGGATTGACTAAAGCTCTCGAGAGCTTCTTCGCAGATGGACGGCGATAGATCGGATGGCGGACGATTTTTCTTCAACGCCATTTCCTGGTCTGCGACTTAACGATAACCAAGTGTTGACAAACTGGTAAGAAATGTAAATGGGGTGACGTCCTACCGCCAATAAGTGCTTTCCCGACGAAAAGCAGTAGGAACTACAGGTGGCTGTGAGGCGCCAGGGGAAACAGGCCGGACAGTGGCATGGCGATTGTCAGCAGCCCAAGAATAACAATCAAAAGCCCCAGGCCAAGCCGTGTGCCGCGGCGGCGCATGAGTTGAGATAGTTTCGCCGCGCCCAGGCCTGTTAGTACCATTGCTGGCATTGTGCCCAGTCCGAAAGCTGTCATTATCATCGCACCGCTCAAAGGCTCGGCACTTGTTGCGGCGATCAGTAAGACGCTGTAGACCAGACCACAGGGCAACCAGCCCCAGACGAGACCGAGGCCCATTGCGCGCGGCAGGCTTGTCACGGGAACAAGATTCTTCGCGGCAGGCGCGATGCGCGACCACAATGTTGCGCCCATGCGTTCGATGGCATTCAACATTCGCAGGTCGAGCGCAACCCTGAGGCCGACGAGGACGATGACAACACCACTGAGAATTCGAACACCGGCGGCGAAACCGGGCGACGCCATGATGATGACGCTGCCAATTGTGGCGACTATAGCGCCAAGCAATGCGTAGCTGAGGACCCTGCCGAAATTATAGGTAAGAGCGAAAGGCAGCTCGTTACGCACTGCGGGAATGCCCGAACTAACTGCGAAGAGCCCAGAAATGCCGGCGCACATGCCAAGGCAGTGCGCGCTGCCCAAGAGACCGGTGAGCAATGCCGCCGACAATGCGGGAGCAATTTCGCTCACGAGCCGGGCTTTTCGGGCGGCTTTTTGTCGTCATCCAGGATGACGCGCACCGCGGGCGTGTCGAGGTCATCGAACTGGCCGTTGCCCACAGCCCAAAAGAATGCCCAGACGGCACCGCCAAGCAGCAACAGGGCCAGCGGAATCAGGACGTAGATAATATTCATGGCGCTCCGAAGCGACTGAGGCGCAGCGAGTTGAGCACGACGATGAGCGAACTCGCGCTCATGCCGATCGCGGCAGCCCATGGTGGCACGAATCCGAGTGCTGCCATTGGCAACGCTATCGCATTGTAAACGATCGCCCAGGACAGGTTTTGCCGCACAACGCGCATCGTCTGCCTGGACAGGAGAATACCAAGCTGCAAAGGTTGGAGCGCATCACCCACCAGAATGACATCGGCGCTGGTCTGCGCGAGCAGGGCGCCGTGAACCGGTGCAATCGAAACATCCGCCCCTGCAAGAACAGGTGCATCGTTGATGCCATCACCCACCATGACCACAGTCTCGCCGGCTTTTTGAGCAGATCGAATGATCCCGAGTTTGTCCTCTGGCGTGCAGCCAAAGTGAAAGTCCGAAACTTGCAACTCACCGGCGACCTGCTGCACCGCTTGCTTGTTATCGCCGCTGACAAGCGCCAGCGATAGCCCCATGCTCCTCAGCGTTGATAATGTCGATGCGGCGTCGGTCCGTATTTCATCGTGAATGTCGAACCGGGCGACCGCGCGCCCATCCGTCCCGAGGTAAACACTTGTGTAGCCGTCGCCTTCCGCCGCGTTTGACACACCACCGGTGACATATGCGTGTCGCCCCAGGCGCCAGCGATATCCCGCGATCGTACCGGCAACGCCCTCGCCAGGCTCAATGCGCTGCTCGTTAGCAATGACCTCGTTTCCTGACACGGTGAAAGCGTTGGCGACCGGATGTGTCGACACGGTTTCCAGGGCGGCGGCGATATTGCGGCATTGCGTTGCATCGAATGCGTCATCGAATACCCGCGTCGAAACGATAACTGGTGCGCCACGCGTCAACGTGCCGGTCTTGTCAAACAGGACACGTGTTGCCTTCGACATTACCTCAATCGCGTTGCCGTTGGTTACAAGCAAGTGCAATTCGGACAAGCGTGAACCGGCCGCAGCAAACGCCGCCGGCGTTGCGAGCGCCAGCGCACAGGGGCAGGTGACGACAAGGACCGAAAGGGTAATGATGAACGCACGGTCGGGAGCGTTGATGTACCAGTATGTCGCAACGGCTGCTGCAATGAACAGAATCGCGATGACGATGTAACTCGCGATACGATCGGACAGTTGCACGAAAGCGGGTCGGGCATAGCGGGCACGTTCGCTCATACGAGTGATAGTGCCCAGTGTTGTGTCGCTGCCGGTTTTTTCGACGCGTATCCTGATGCTGCCGTCGAGGTTGATGCTGCCCGCAACGACATCGTCGCCTGCCGATTTCGGACACGGCTCAGCTTCGCCTGTCAGCAAGGCCTCGTCGACCATGGTAGTGCCCTCAACGAGAATTCCGTCCGCTGGCATCGATTCGCCCGGTTTCACCAGTACGAGGTCGTCGACAAGGAGTTGGCTGGCGGCGACCGTCGTTTGCCGGTCTCCGTCGATGCGCGTCACCGTATTGGGCAGCAAGGTCGACAATGCCGTGCTGCGATCGATGGACCGGTGCCGGGCACGCATCTCCAGGAAGCGGCCCAGCGTCAGGAAAAACACGAACATGACGACCGAGTCGAACCAAACTGCGGGTCCGCTGATTATTGTTGTGTAGGTAGACCCCAGGAATGCGGCCGCGATAGCAATGGCGACAGGCAAGTCCATGCCCGGCATGCGCGATACTATGCCGCGCCACGCACCCGCGAAGAAGGGTCGCGCGGAATAGAAAACGACAGGCGTCGTAACGATAAGACTCACAATGCGCAGAAAGCGTTGCGTTTCGGCGTCCATGCCCTGGAAATCGCCCGCGTACAACCCGACCGCGAACATCATCACCTGCATCATGCCCAGCGACGCAACGAGCAATCGTTTGAGTGCAGTGCGTTGCTCGGCGACCTCGGGCCGTGCGGAAGACTCTGGTGCGAGCGGTTGTGGCTTGTAACCGAGGTTTGCCAAAGAGGCCAGAATTCCGCCGAGGCCGGTTATCTCCGGATACCAGCTCACGCGCAGCCGATGTGTGACAGGACTGACTTCCGCAGTCTGAATACCGGCGGTTTTCGCCAACGTCGTTTCGATCAACCAACTGCAGGCGGCACAGTACATACCGCCGACGTAGATCGTCGCTTCCGCCCCGTCACCGGAGGTGTCGGCAAACGCGCAAAGCATGTCGTCACTATCGAACACGCGCCACTCTGTCGCATCGTCCGCCGGTCGTCCGGTGCCCGGCTGAGGTGCATCGCGTATCGTGTAGTAATCAGACATGCCCGTGTCACGGATAAGTTCGGCGACGGCTTTGCAGCCAGGGCAACAAACGGATTTCAGTTCGCCGTCGATCTCGACCTGAAATCTGTCACGAGAATCGACGGGCAGCGCGCAGTGGAAACAGGCGCGCGCACTCATTGCCGCTCTTGGTAATCCGTCAATACCGGTTCGGCCGTGCTTGCGGCGAGATAGACCATGTACAAACTCGCCGATACCGACGAGCCCAGCAGGAGTATGACGAACCAGGGCCAGAAGTGCCGGTACCAGGGCTGGCTGTCGCGCTCGCCGGTCACGGTGTGGGTCCCAGGAAACGACTGTCTTCGATCACGGTAACGCTCTCATCATCAGCTGCTGTTACGGCGAAAGTGATATTCATGATGCCATAGGCGTTGCCACGCTGGGTGCGTGCCCGGACCGGAAGCGACAAAATACCACCGCCATCGACCGTGATTTGGTTGGTAACCCCATCCAGCGTTAGTCCTGGCACACCATCGACCGACAAGCGGAAGTTACGGGCGTCATTACTCTGGTTGATTACCTTGATTGTATAACTGTTCTCGATGAGGTCTCCGGGCAACTCACGGTACAAGGTGTTGCGGTCCCGGATGACGTCAAGAATGATGGGCGTGCGGGTGACCATGGATGTAAAGAGGGAACCGGCGAGAACGAGCAGAATGGCCGCGTACACGAACATCCTTGGGCGCAGTACATGCGATGTCTTGCCCTGTAGCGCATGTTCGGTCGTGTAGCGTACGAGTCCACGCGGGTAATCCATTTTGTCCATGATCGATTCGCAGGCATCTATGCAGGCTGCGCAGGCGATACATTCGTATTGCAGACCGTCACGTATGTCGATGCCGGTCGGGCAAACCTGCACGCACAGATTGCAGTCGATGCAATCGCCGAGGCCTTCCTTCTTGCGATCAACCGAGCGCTTGCGCCCACCACGCGGTTCGCCTCGATCGGTGTCGTAAGAAATAATCAACGTGTCCTTGTCGAACATGGCGCTCTGGAAGCGCGCGTATGGGCACATGTATTTGCACACCTGCTCGCGCATGTAACCGGCGTTGCCGTAAGTGGCGAAACCGTAGAACACTCCCCAGAAAAGGGTCCAGCCGCCAACGCTGAGCGTAATGATGTCAACGCCCAGTTGGCGAACCGGCATGAAGTAACCGACGAACGTAAAGCCGGTCCACAACGAAAATGTGATCCAGAGGATTTGCTTGGAACCCTTGCGGCGCAGCTTGTTCCAGTTCCATGGCGCCTTGTCGAGCTTGATGCGCTGCGAGCGCGTACCCTCGGTAATCTGTTCCATCCAGATAAAAGCTTCAGTCCAGACCGTCTGCGGGCAGGCGAAGCCACACCAGAGTCGCCCTGCCAGAGCAGTAAAAAAGAACAGCGATAACGCGGCAATCATCAGTAGCAATGCGAGATAAGGGAAGTCCTGCGGCCAGAGGGTCAGGCCGAGCAGGTAGAACTTTCGTGCCGGCAGGTCGAAAAGGAATGCCTGCCGGTCATCCCATATCAGCCATGGCATGAGATAGAACAAACCCAGCAGACTATTCGTGGCGATCTTCGAGAGCGACGCGAAGCGCCCCTTGATTTCTCGCGGATATATTTTCTTGGCGCTCTCGTAGAGCGCCACGGCTCTCGGCCGGTCGGTTTGTGGGCGTTCGTTCATCAGCTTGCAGGACTACCGGTTTTGTACGTCGCGTTTCGGGGCAGTCCGTACAAGCCAGGCTGTCACAGCAGAGCAACCGGCTGAGATGACCCAGAAAAAGAAAAACCCGATCGCATAGCCACCCTGACGATCGATATCGAGCTCGGGGTCGAACGCAGCCAGCAATTCTTCAGGGTCGAACAGGGCGAAGAACAACATCGTGGCAACTGCTGCTGCCAGGAATGATATCCAGATGACGGTCGCAACAGCCTGCTTGTTACGACTCCATTTTCTCGCGCCTCGGTATTCTTCGCTGACCACTATTCAGGATTGGAAAGGCTGTAAACATAGGCCGCGAGAATCCTCGTTCGTTTGTCACCGAGAAACTCGCCGTGCGGCGGCATGACGCCCAGACGGCCGTCGGCAATCGTTGTGTAAATCGCTTCTGTCGACGAGCCATAGAGCCAGGTGTCGTCGGACAGATCGGGAGCACCCAGGGCCGTATTACCCGTCCCATCCGGCATATGGCAGGCGGCGCATACCGTGGAGAACATCGGCTGTGAAGTCATTGCGGCCTCATCCGCTTCTACCAGGCCGCTCAGGCTCCGCACGTAGTTGACCATGTTGCCAACACCTTCATCGCCACCCAGAGATGCTGCCCACGATGTCATGACTCCATTTCGACCATTTGTGATTGTTGCGATGATGGCGTCTTCGCTATCACCCCAGAGCCAGTCATCGTCCGTAAGGTTCGGATATCCGGTAGCACCGTGCGCATCCGATCCGTGGCAGGTTGTGCAGTAACTTGCGAACAGGCTTCTGCCCAACTTCTGTGCGTCGGGGTCGCGTGAAAGTGTCGCGAATTCCATCTCTGCAAAACGCTCGTAAATCGGCGCATAGCGAGCTTCGGCAGCCAGCATTTCCTCTTCGTACTGTCCCTGCTGCGACCAATTTAACAGTCCCTCGGTTATTCCGAGTCCGGGGTAGATGATCAGATAGGCGGCTCCCCAAGCAATCGTCCCGAAGTACAGGTATAGCCACCATTTGGGAGCGGGGTTATTCCACTCTTCGAGGTCGCCATCCCACTTGTGGCCGACGAGATCCTCGTCTTCCCTATTTTGCGGCCCTTGCTTGCCCGCCCAGCGGATAAGCCAGACGCACCAGATAGTGAACGCGATGGTGCCGGCGGCAACGAACCAGGCCCAAAATGCAGGCATCAGATGATCTCCTGTTCGTTGTTGATCATGGTTTGATCCTCTTCCAATGGCAGTGCTGCGCTGGCTTCAAAATCGGCCTTGCGGCGACCGCTCCAGGCCCAAATGCAGAGCCCGATGAATGCAAACAGTAATACGGCTGTCAGTAGTCCACGGATGTCGTTGATGTCCATTAATGGCTACCTGCGTCCCTTGCGGTTAGTCCCGAGTTTCTGCAGGTATGCGATAAGCGCATCCATCTCGGTCTTGCCGTCCACATCACTGGCCGCTGAGGCGATCTGCTCGTCCGTGTATGGGTCGCCTAACATCCTGAGCCTGCGCAGCTTGGTCGTTACCAACTCAGGGTCGACCAGATTTTCCGCCAGCCACGGATAGCCTGGCATATTCGAGTCCGGAACCAGCGCGCGCGGATCCTGCAGATGCAAGCGCTGCCAGGCATCAGAATAGCGTCCACCGACGCGCGCAAGATCCGGGCCGGTGCGTTTCGAACCGAACTGGAATGGCCGGTCATAGACGGTTTCGCCGGCAGTCGTATACGGCCCGTAGCGTTCGGTCTCGCTGCGGAAAGGGCGAATCATTTGTGAATGACAGTTGTAGCAACCTTCACGCACGTACACGTCGCGACCCGCAAGACGCAATGCGGAATAGGGCACAATGCCCTCGTCGGGCTCGGTTGCATCGGCGCTCAGCATCAACGGAATAATCTCGATCAGACCGCCGATGCTGATCGCGACCACGATCAGGATCATCATAAGGTTTACATTTTTTTCTATGGTTTCATGACGCATCGGTCCGCTCCTCTACGCCGGGTCCATGACGGCGACAGGCGCCGGTTTCTTATCGGAGATCGTCTTCCAGACGTTGTAGGCCATGATGATCATGCCGCTGAAGAAAATCAGCCCGCCGACCAGGCGCATACCGTAGTACGGATACTTCGAGGCCAGAATTTCGATGAACGCATACGTCAGTGTGCCGTCGGCATTGACTGCGCGTGACATCAGGCCTTCGCCAATGCCTGCGACCCACAGAGCTACCGCGTACATGACCACACCGATCGTCGAAGTCCAGAAATGCACATCGATCAATTTGCTGCTGTACATGTTGTCGCGGTCATACAGTCGTGGAATCAGACAATACAAGGAACCGATGGTCATCATCGCAACCCAGCCAAGCGCTCCCGAATGTACGTGACCGATAGTCCATTCGGTGTAATGCGACAACGCATTCACAGTCTTGATGGACATCATCGGCCCTTCGAAGGTCGACATACCGTAGAACGACAAAGCGACGATCATGAATTTCAGAATTGGATCGCTGCGGAGCTTATGCCAGGCCCCCGACAGGGTCATTATGCCGTTGATCATTCCGCCCCAAGACGGTGCGAGCAGGATTATTGAGAACACCATGCCGAGGGTTTGTGCCCAGTCTGGCAGCGAGGTGTAGTGAAGATGATGCGGCCCCGCCCACATGTAAATGGCGATCAGAGACCAGAAGTGCACGACTGACAGGCGGTAGGAGTAAACAGGCCTGCCTGCCTGCTTCGGCACGAAGTAGTACATCATGCCTAAGAATCCCGCTGTCAGGAAAAAGCCGACGGCGTTATGGCCATACCACCATTGCATCATCGCATCGACTACACCCGTGTAGATCATGTAAGACTTGGTCAGCGTGACGGGGATGGCGAGGTTGTTGAAAATATGCAGGACGGCGACAGTAATAATGAAGGCGCCGTAGAACCAGTTCGCCACGTATATATGTTTAATGCGGCGCAGCCCTATCGTCCTGAAGAACACGATCGCGTAGGCAACCCAGACGACAGCGATCAGGAGGTCGATCGGCCATTCGAGTTCCGCGTATTCCTTGCTCTGGGTGATGCCCAGCGGTAGCGTAATTGCGGCGAGCACAATGACCGCTTGCCAGCCCCAGAACGTAAACGCAGCCAGCTTGCTGAATGCGAGCCGTACGTGACAGGTGCGCTGTACCACGTAATACGATGTCGCAAACAGCGCCGAGCCACCGAACGCGAAGATCACAGCGTTTGTATGTAAAGGCCGCAACCGGCTGTAGGTCAGGAATGGCAGGTCGAAATTGAGTGCAGGCCACATCAACTGGGCGGCAATCAGCACGCCGACCAGCATGCCAACGATGCCCCAGACCACAGTCATGATCGTGAACTGACGCACTACCTTGTCATTATATGAAGCTGTTGTGTCCAATGGACGGACCCCTGTTATTTACTGGTCGAATAGCAAAGTGCCGGCAGGCTAACAGCCGGCTCAGGCAAGACGTATAGGTAAGGATACGTATGCGCGAGCCAACCCTAAAGGACCGACTATGTGCGTATCTCACCACGGTATACTCTCGATATCCAGTAAAGCTTATGGCCGGATTAATGGGCACAGACAAGTTGCAGGCCGACGAATCGGAAGCGTATTTTCGTATTCTGCTCGAATCGGCTCCTGACGCGATGATCATAGTCGACGACGCCGGTGAGATCGCGATCGTCAATGGTCAGGCCGAAAGCATGTTTGGTTTCGACCGGGAGGAAATGCTGGGCAATAAGATTGAGATGTTGTTGCCAGAGCGCGATCGTGGCTCGCATGTCGGACACCGTGAGGGCTATACATCGCACCCGAAGCTTCGCCCGATGGGGGTGGGACTCGAATTGATCGGTCAGCGCAAAGACGGTAGCGAGTTCCCGGTAGAAATCAGCCTGAGCCCGGTGTCCACGCCGAACGCGTCGTTTGTATCGAGTGTCATCCGCGACGTGACCCGGCGCAAACGTATGGAGCAGGAGATCATCGCTGCACGCAAGGAGGCCGAACGCGCCAAGAAGGCGAACAGTGCGTTCCTGGCGGCGGCAAGTCATGACTTGCGACAACCGGTGCAGGCGTTGAGCCTCCTGAATGGTGCATTGCGCCGTACAGTCAAGGACGACAGGGCACTCGAGATGATCGAGAACCAGGAGTACTCGTTGACGGCGATGACCAATCTCCTCAATTCTCTGCTCGACATCAGTCGGCTCGATGCCGGTGCCGTGACACCCGAACTCGAGGATTTTCCGATACAGCGGCTGATTGATCGCTTATCGGCGGAATTTGCGCGTCAGGCGCAGCACAAGGGCCTCGAATTCGAGTCCGTGGCGTGCACGTCGATAATTCGAAGCGATCCGAATCTGTTGAGTGAGGTCGTTCAGAATCTTGTCGGCAACGCAATTCGCTATACCGACAAGGGCAAGGTCGAATTGAGGTGCGTCGAGCGTGATGGCCAATGCTGCGTCGAAGTGGCAGATACAGGTATCGGTATCAGTGCGGACCAGCAGGAAGCGATTTTTCAGGAGTTCCACCAGGTCAGGTCGCCGGGCGGCAACAAGGAGGGCTTCGGTCTGGGTCTTGCGATTGTTCGCAGGCTCACCGATTTACTCCGGCATGATGTTGGTGTCGATTCGAATCCAGGCAAGGGTTCCTGTTTTACCGTAGGTCTGCCGATCGTCGAGCTGGCAGGGCAACATACCGAAGACCCGGAGGATGGCCGGGATGTCGCTGAGGAATCGGCCAGCGGGCTCGTTGTTCTGATCGAAGACGATGTCAACGTGGCCAATGCCTGGGGCCTGTTGCTTGAGTCGGAGGGGTACCGCGTCGCAACGGCTGCTTCGGCTACGGAGGCGCGTGCGCTGATCAATCATCTCGATGAAGCACCGTCGCTAATCGTGTCCGATTTTCACCTTCTCGATGGCTCAACCGGTGTCGAGGCCGTGACCGATATCCGCGAGCATTATGGTTCGAATATCCCGGCGTTCATTGTCAGCGGCGATACCTCGAAGGTCGTCAAAGACGCACGCCCGGTCGACAACAGCACGTTAATGAGCAAGCCGGTTAATACAGCGCGCTTACTGGCGGCCGCGAGAATCGCCACAAGAACCGGCGAAGTTCCAGCGGACTGACCGTAGGAGGCCCTTTAGGGCCGAACAATTCGGGCCTAAAGGCCCTCCTACGATACTGCGTGGGCGACCCAGCTTGCAGGACTCTTGGTCAAAGCGACCCCCGCGATGTAGGCAAATGCAGCGACGGCGCCGACGAAAGCGATTACCCTGATGTCCCGTGTGTGGCCGAAGCGCATGGCGACCATGCCCAGCCCGATGTAGACAAACAAGCCGGCGAACTTCGCCAGCAACCACGGCTGTGTCATCCACTCGAGATTCAGCATCACGATCAGCCAGATGCCTGTGCCGAGAAAAAGTGCGTCGATAATGTGCGGTATAATCTTCGTTGCGCGTTGTTGGCGCAAAGCCGACCCCGTCATTGCCCAATAGCCACGAAGCAGGAATCCGGTGATTGTCAGGGTCGCGAATGCCATATGAAAGTTCTTTAATATCAAATACATAAAATGTGATTCCTGTGAGCTACGTCCACTACGATGCAGGGTAGGGATACCTACTTATGGTTTTAAATTTAGCCGGTGGCATGGTGCCATTCTAAATAAGCAAGCAAGGCATCGGTGCACTAAATACATGCTCAAACACCCTGGAATTTTTTCCGTGTTCACCGCGGTTGCAGTGGTAGGTCTCCTGCAGTCGCAGCATGCAGTTGGGGCTGAAGCCGCTGTCACGAATGCTGTGGCCGATGAGTCGATCGATCAGATTGTCGTTGTTGCACACAAGGACGAACGATCTGTCCGGGAAATTGCGGCCAATGTAACAGTCTTGTCTCGCGCCGATCTCAGCGATAATCTCGCGACCAGCATCAACGACGTGTTTCGCTATGTACCTGGAGTCGACTACGAAGGCGCCGGCAACCGCTTCGGTTCCGAAGGCGTCAATATTCGCGGTATTGGCGGTAATCGAGTCGCAATCGTGGTTGATGGAGTGCCGTTATCTGATCACTTCGACGTTGGCAGCTTTTCCAATGCAACGCGCGACTTCATCGATGCCGGTTTGATCGAGAATATCGAAGTCCTGCACGGCCCGGCCTCCGCACTGTATGGCAGTTCGGCAATCGGCGGCGTTGTTGCGGTCAAAACGCCGGACCCGGTTGACCTGATGCGTAACGGAGACAACGGTGGTGACCTGCTGGCGACCTGGCGAGGCGCTGACGCCAGCATGCAAGGGCAAGCGATGTTCGGTCTTGGTGACCAATCGTTGGGATTCACCGCAGGCGTTAGCTGGCGCAGCGGACACGAGGTGGACTCTGCGGCTGCGCAGGACAGCCTCGACACGCGCAACTCGGATCGCCGTACTGCGCTCCTGAAGCTGGTTGCAGATGACCGCCACGGCAATACCTGGCGCACCGGACTTATTCACCAGGACTCACACACGCTGTCGGATCTCAATTCGATGCTGGGCGCAGGACGTTACCGCTCCACAACAGCGCTCGAAGGCGATGACCGGTATCAGATGGACTTGTTGAACGTCGCCTATGATTTCGGCTCGCCGGAGAGCTGGGTGGATCGCGGCGTGATCAGGGGCTATTACGAAGTCGCCGATATTGAACAAACAACGCTCGACGAGCGTGGCAATGCCAGGACGCCGGTCTCGATCGATCGTTTCTTCGCCTTCGATCAGGAGATTCAGGGGCTGGAGCTGAATTTGTGGAAGAATTTGTCGAGCGACAATGTAGCGCATCGACTTGGTTCTGGTCTCGAGTATCGCGAGCGCCGCACAGAAGAATACCGTGACGGTCTGTCGACGAATATGGAGACCGGCGAGCAAACCCACATCCTGCTTGGTGAGGTGTTTCCGCTACGCGATTTCCCCATTAGCACGACTCGCGAAATCGGTGCTTATCTGGAAGACACAATGTCTATCGGCGATTGGACGGTCATCGCGGCACTGCGGGCCGATCGATTCGAACTCTCTCCTAGTCAGGATCCAATGTACCTCGAGGACTATCCTTTCGCCGAACCCGTTTCACTGACCGAGTCCGATCTGTCGCCGAAACTGGGCGTAATCTACAAAGTGACGCCTGGCACAGATATCTACCTGCAGTACTCGCATGGCTTTCGGGCGCCACCGTTTGCCGATGCAAACATCGGCCTCGACATTCCATTCTTTAACTACCGTGCCATCCCGAATCCCGACCTGAAGTCAGAGTCATCTGACGGTTTCGACCTGGGCATCAGATGGCAGGGGCTCGAGTCTTCAGCGCGGCTATCTGTGTTCCACACGCGCTACGAAGATTTCATTGAATCAAAAGTGCGCCTGGGAATTGACCCGCTAAGTGGGCGGGTGCTGTTCCAGTCGCAGAACCTCGACGAGACCCGCATCGAAGGCATAGAGGCAGGTTGGTCTCTGGGCTGGGATGCGTTTCATTTTGACGGATCTGCGTACTACGCGCGCGGTGTCGATAGCGGGACTGACGAATCTTTGAACTCGGTGGGCCCCATCCAGGTCGTGCTTGTTGTCACCTGGGATTCCAGCAATGAACGTAGCAAAGTCAGCTTCAAATCGACACTGACCGACGACTGGTCCGATCGCGATGAAACATCGGGCGAGTTGTTCAAGCCGCCCGGGCACGCCGTTTTCGACTTGTTCCTGACGCAAAAGCTCGGCTCGCGCACAACGCTGCGCGCAGGGCTGCATAACCTGACGGACCGCACCTATTGGACCTGGTCAGACGTACGCGGATTGTCACCGAACGATCCGATTCTTCCGTATCTCGCCCAGGCTGGACGCAGTGCGTCTGTCAGCCTGAATGTGAACTGGTAACTGACCGCTATGACAGGAGAGAAAGTCATGCTATTTAAGAAACTGAGCCTAATTGCAATTCCGCTGGTGGGGCTCTCAATTGGGGCTTGCTCACAACAAGCCGATGAACCGGCCGCCGCCGACGACACGGCCGTACACACCGCTGAGGTTGCGGCCGCTGGGGCCGGCGACCTGATGGCGAAAGGCGAGGCTGTATATCTCGCGAATTGTTCCGCCTGCCACCAGCCGTCCGGTGTAGGTCTCGCAGGTGCATTTCCGCCACTAGCAGGTTCAGACTTCCTGAAGGGCGAACGCAAGCAGGTCATGGCAGCCGCTTTGTTCGGCCTCTCCGGGCCCATCACGGTAAATGGTGTCGAGTACAACGGCGTGATGCCAAGTCTCGGTCACTTGACGGACGAAGACCTCGCCGCCGCCTTGACCTATGTATTCGGCTCCTGGGGCAATGACGGCGCCGCCGTTAATGTCGAGGAAGTCGCCGCACTTCGCGTCGAGCTCGGCCAGGAAGACCGCGCCGCCGGTGAGCGCCACCGGGGTGCCACTGAAGGAGAGATGACCTACGAGGGCGCACCGACCGCTATGACCGGTGCAGGCACACGCCAGATCATGACGGCTGGCGGCCCCGTGTTGAGCGAGGCCGAATTCGGGACAGCAACGCAACTCTATTTTGAACGTTGTGCAGGCTGTCACGGTGTATTGCGCAAAGGTGCTACCGGCAAACCGCTAACGCCAGACGTTACCTTGGCGAAAGGCACCGAGTACCTCAAGGCGTTAATCACCTATGGTTCACCGGCCGGCATGCCCAACTGGGGAACATCCGGTGACCTGTCAGAGGCACAGATCGACATCCTGGCGCGCTTCCTGCAGCAGGAACCTCCGGCACCACCCGAGTACGGCATGCCCGAGATGAAAGCCAGCTGGAATGTGCTGGTTGCACCTGAAGATCGCCCGACCGAACCGCAGCATGATCGCAATGTCGACAACTTCTTTTCGGTCACGCTACGTGATAGCGGCGAGGTCGCGTTGATTGATGGCGACACCAAGGAAATTGTCACCCGTCTGAAGACCGGCTACGCCGTGCACATATCGCGCGTATCTGCGTCGGGCCGTTACGTATTCACGATTGGCCGCGATGCGAAAGTCGACATGATCGATCTCTGGATGGATCCGCCGGCGCGTGTTGCCGAGATCAAAGTCGGCCTCGAAGCGCGCTCGGTAGAGACGTCGAAATACAAAGGTTATGAAGACAAGTACGCGGTTGCCGGTGCTTACTGGCCACCACAGTACGTCATCATGGATGGCGACACGCTCGAGCCTTTGAAGATCGTATCGACTCGCGGCATGACCGTTGATACGCAGGAATACCATCCGGAACCTCGCGTAGCAGCCATCGTGGCATCGCACGAACATCCTGACTTCATCATCAACGTCAAGGAAACGGGCCATATCCTGCTCGTGGACTACAGCAACATCGATGATCTGGCAGTTACCGACATCGGTGCAGCAAGGTTCCTGCACGATGGTGGTTGGGATCGCAGCAAACGCTACTTCATGACTGCGGCAAACCAGTCTGACAAGATTGCTGTTGTCGATTCGAGGGAACGCAAGCTGGTTGCTCTGACCGATGTCACGAAGACACCACACCCGGGACGCGGTGCGAATATCGAGGACCCGGAGTTTGGGCCGGTCTGGATTACCAGCGCACTCGGCAATGCCAACGTTTCATTCCTGGGTACAGATCCCGAAGGGCATCCGGACAACGCCTGGAAGACCGTGCGCGTCATCGAAGGCATGGGTGGCGGATCGCTGTTCGTGAAGTCACACCCGGTCTCATCGAACTTGTGGGTCGATGCGCCATTGAATCCCGATGAGTCCATCAGTCAGAGCGTTGCCGTGTACGACATCAATAACGTTGATGCCGGATTCGTAAAGCTGCCGATTGGCGAATGGGCCGATCTTGGCGAAGGACCGAAACGCATAGTGCAGCCGGAATACAACATGGCTGGCGATGAAGTCTGGTTCTCGGTCTGGAGTGGCAAGGAGCAGGAGTCGGCAATCGTGGTTGTTGATGACAAGACGCGCACGTTGAAGGCAGTCATCAAGGATCCTGCACTCATAACGCCGACTGGCAAATTCAACGTCTACAACACCCTGAACGACGTTTACTAAAAGGAAGGAACCATGAAACGCAATCACAACATCCTCCTCGGCACGCTGCTTGGATTGATATTGCCGTTCTCAATCACGGCAGCTGAGGAAGAGGGCGCAACAGATCTTGGATCGGCGATATCGTCGGGCAAGGCGACGATAGCAGGACGGTATCGTTATGAGCATGTCGACCAGGACAATGCGCTCGATGATGCCAACGCGTCGACGTTGCGATTGCGGCTGAACTACCGGACCGGCCAATGGAATGGCTGGTCCGCGTTCGCCGAGTTCGATCACGTGTTTCACGTCTTGCTTGACGACTTCAACTCGGGTGCCGGTACGAGTCCGAGAAGAGACGAGTATTCGACGGTTGCGGACCCCAAAGGGTCGGATATGAACCAGATGTATCTCGACTACAGCGCTAACGATAATCTGAAGCTGCGCTTCGGCCGGCAACGAATATTGCTGGACAATCAGCGCTTTGTTGGCGGTGTCGGCTGGCGGCAGAATGAGCAAACGTATGACGCATTTACTCTGAACACCAAAGCGATTCCGAGGACGGCGTTGTCGTACTCATACCTTAACCAGGTTCGCCGGATTTTCGGTTCAACGGTACCGGGCGGAAAGGCTGCACTGGATGGTCATCTGCTGAACGCGAAAATCAGCATTAGCGAGGGCTTTTCGGTCACTCCGTACTATTACCTGCTCGACTACAAGGATGCTTCAAGCTTCGTCAACTCCACCGGGACGTTTGGCATCAGGATCGCCGGCAACATCAAAGCGGGTGGGGGCAAGGTGACGCTTCTGGGTGAGTTTGCGTCGCAGGCTGATGTCGGTGACAACCCGAACAGTTATGACGCTGATTACGCGCATGTCAGCGCCCTTTGGGCGCTCGAGAATGGCCTGTCGTTCGGAGTCGCTTTCGAGTCACTGGGTTCTGACCCGGGTGCCGGAACGGCGTTCCGCACTCCACTTGCAACCGGGCATGCGTTCAACGGTTGGGCCGACCAGTTTCTGGGTACGCCCGCGGCCGGCCTGGAAGACACGTATTTCACGGTCAGGTACAAAGCAGGCAAATGGAACCTGGCCGGCGTGTATCACGACTTTTCGTCAGAGTTCGGCAGCAGCGATTACGGCGATGAGTTTGATTTCTCGGCAGGGCGCAAGCTCGGCGAACGCTATGGCCTGCTGCTCAAAGGTGCGTTCTTCAGTGCCGACTCGTCGTCACCGCTTACTAACGTGGACACGAACAAGTTCTGGATTATGCTGACGGCGAGTTACTAACGACGTCGTGACTGGCCCCTAGCCGGCGGCAGAGGTAGTTGCCATCAGCTCTTGCCGCCAATCCGGGTACAATTCATCCGCATCGTGGGTGAAACTTTCGAAGGCGCGTGCGAACTCCTGGTGTTCGCGCGCGAATTCGAAGATGTCGGCACCTTCCTTCCAGCACTGCTCCGCCTGGCGCATTGATCTTGCACCGGCCGCGGCCCCGTCGATGTGGCCATAGCTTCCACCGCCAGCAGTCATGATGACGTTTGAATGACCAAGGTTGCTGAAAAATCCCGGGATACGCAGCGCGTTCATTCCGCCAGAGATAATTGGGGTCGTTGGATTCATGCCGTGCCATTCCTGGTGAAAATAGGGCCCATCAGCGCTGTCCTGCTCGATCATGTAGGCAGTCAGTTTGTCCGATGCCTCGCCCTCCATCTTGCCGAAGCTCATCGTTCCGGTATGAATGCCTGAGGCACCCTGCAGGCGTGCCATCTTGCAGTGAACAAAGGCGGTGTAACCGCGCATTGATTGGGGCGACGTAACCGCACCGTGGCCGGCGCGATGATAATGAAGATACTGCTGTGGAAACTGTCGCCTCGCGGTTGTCACAGCGGCAGCGCCAGCGACATAGCCGTCAACGAGAAACGCCACGTGGTCGGCGTACTCGCCAAACGTATCGAGGATAAACTCGCCTCGCGCGACCATCTCGTAATGATCATCGGCCGTAATATTGGCCGAAAACAACTTGGCCTCGCCGGTTTCATCCTGTGCCCTGCGCATCGCGTCGGCAACCAGTGGAATGGTTTCCTTGAGCGGTGCAAATGTCTGGTTTCCCTGCGGCTCATCGTTCTTGATGAAGTCACCGCCAAGCCAAAAGTCGTAGCAGGCATTGGCAAATGGGCGAGGGCGGAGCCCGAGTTTGGGTTTTACGATAGTGCCTACAATGAATCCACCATTTTCATGGGGTCTGCCGAGCACACGCCAGAGGTTCGAGATCGTGGTTGCAGGGCCATCGAACAGGCGCAGGTAATCGGGCGGCACGTAGAAGTCGTGAATTTTTGCGTATTCAACATCGCCCATGCCCTGGTTATTGCCAATGGCCAGAGTCAGGAACGACGCGATCATCGCCCGGCCATCGATGATGTTTCGATCGAACAATTCAACCGGGTAAGCCAGTTTGATGAGTCCTTTGCTTTCGTCGGCCTCGTAGACCAGTGCGTCTACGCCACGCGTAAAATCATCGGTGGTGGAGACCTCGACGTTTGTGCCAGTCGATGACTCTGCAGCGAAATGCGCGGCCGTTTCGACAAAACCGCCAAAACCCGGTTTCGGCTTCATATGGTAAGCGACCAATACATGGCCGCCGCCGCTGACTAGTTCGTCTTCTGTCAGACCCAGATCTACATATCGATTGGTTTGGTCCAGTGCCATGTTTGTTTACCGCTGTGTTGGTGATTGACGCTCACCGTACCCGATAGGTTAGTATAAGGATATTCACGGTTTTTTATAAGTAACATAAGGGTCGCTTATGCATCTTACGCTACGACAATTGCAGTGTTTTTCCGCGGTTGCGCGTAATCTGAGTTTCACCCGCGCCTCGGATGAATTGCACCTGACTCAGCCCGCAGTCTCCATGCAGGTGCGACAGCTCGAGCAGCAAACAGGCATCGCGCTGACGGAGCAGTTGGGCAAGCAAATACACCTGACTGAGGCAGGCGAGGAGGTGTTTCGTTATGCCAGATCGATCCTGCAGCAGGTCGACGAGCTGGATGATGTCCTCAACAAAATGAGGGGACTTTCCGGCGGGCGCCTGCGAATCGCCGCGATTTCGTCAGCGAATTACTTTGCGCCGAAATTGCTCGGCGTTTTTCATCAGCGATTTCCAGACGTTGGCGTCAGCATGGATGTCACGCGGCAGCAATCCGTTCTCAAGCAAGTAGCCGATAACGAAGTTGACATGGCAATCATGGGCCAGCCGCCCGAAGGGATGAACGTCGACGCCATCGCGTTCATGGACAATCCGTTGGTAATCGTTGCTTCACCGGGTCATCGCCTTGCGAAACAAAAAAACATCGCAATCAAGCAGATGGAAAAAGAGATTTTTCTCACACGTGAGGAGGGCTCCGGTACCCGTGGCGCGATGCACCGATTCTTTAGGCAGCAAAAACTAAAACTGACGACCGGCATGGAAATGGGCAGTCTCGAAGGGATCAAGCAAAGCGTTCAGGCCGAGTTGGGCCTGGGCTTGCTGCCAAGGGGCGCTATTGAGACTGAACTGAAACTCAAGAAGCTCGCGGTTCTGAATATCAAGGGAATGCCCATCGAGCGGCATTGGTACGTTGTGCTGCACAAGGGCAAACGCTTGTCGGCGGCGGCCGATGCTTTCAAGTCACTGCTGGTCGATGAAGCGGAGGGGTTGCTCAAGGTACGGGTAGTATGATGCTACGTGTAGTAGCGAAAACCCGAGCAAGAAGACAAACCAGGCTGTCTGCCAGTACTGTATGTACATCCCCGAATTGACGCGATTTCCTCTGTCTTGCATAAAAAGATGGGGGGAGAATCGTGAAAACAAAAATAGCAGAAAAAGGTCTTGCTTCAGCGTTGGGCGTACTCCTTCTGGCAGCTGCAATTTCGGTTTCCGGGTGCGCAAGCTATTCGTATACCGGCGTGCAACCGAGTGACGCGGCAAGCGTCTTGCAGGTTGGGGACGAGGTGAACATCACACGCAAGGACGACACCACCGCATACCTCAAGATCAAGGAGCTTAGTGACACTGAATTGTCCGGGTCACTATTGACGAAAATGTTTGGTCGAAATGTATCGGTACCATTCAGCGACATCGACTCAATCACGCTCTACACGAAAGACGGCTACGATGCCGGAGAAGCGTTCGAAGCTCTTTCATATCTCCTGATCTTGTGGCCATTCTTTCTCTAGTTGTGCTATTCGGTTCCACGCAATGAACTAAAACGTCTGGCGGCTCGTACTGGCTAACGCAACTGCCGCCAGATAGACGAGATACCGGCAAGGTTTTCGACCACCCAGTCCGCGCCGAGAGTGGTCGCAGGCGCCGCGGTGTAGCCACCGTTGACGAGAGCAACCGGCACGCCGGCCGCCCTGGCCGTGTCGACGTCGGTTTTGCTGTCGCCGACGTACAGCGCGAGTTCCGGTGTAGTATCGAGACGCCGCAGGGTTGACAGGAGTACCGCGGGATGCGGTTTTGTCGGCAATCCGGAACCCGAGCCCTGAATGGCAGAAAAGAAATGCGCAATACCAAGGTCGGCCAGCAGCCGCTGACAGAGCTGCTCAGGTTTGTTGCTGCACAGGCCGATCAGTACATCGTAACTCTTCAAATCTTCGAGGCAGCTGACGACGCCCTGGAACAGAGTGGTCAGTGCGTTCCCCTGTTCGAGATAGATTTGCTCAAAGCTCGCGGTCAGGCGCGCGATATCTCCGGACTCAGCGGTGATGCCCAATTCATCCAGCGCCCTGCTTACGAGGACGGCAGGCCCGCCGCCGATCATGAGTTGTACAGATTTGATCCCGAGAGACGGCAAGCCGTCGTGAGCCAATACGGTATTTATGGCATGACGAATATCGGGTGCCGAGTCGACCAGCGTGCCGTCGAGGTCAAAGACTATTGCTGCTGGCTGTTGCAAACATATTTTCCAGAATCGGCATCAGAATCAGTTCCATCGACAACAGCATTTTGCCACCAGGCACCACAATAGTGTTGCGTCTTGAAATGAAGGAATCCTTGATCATCGATAACAAGTACGGAAAGTCGATGCCGAACTTGGCGGGGTCACGAAAACGAATGACAATGAAACTTTCGTCCGGGGTCGGTATGTCACGTGCAATAAACGGGTTCGACGTGTCGACAGTGGGCACTCTTTGAAAATTAATATCGGTACGGGAGAACTGCGGTGTGATGTGATTCACATAGTCCTCCATACGGCGCAATATCGTTGAGGTCACGTCAGCCTGAGCGTAACCGCGTTGCAGCGTGTCGCGATGAATCTTCTGAATCCACTCGAGGTTGACTATGGGAACAACCCCGATCAGCAGGTCCGTGTATCGAGTGACATCGCACTGCTCGGTGACCATCGCGCCGTGCAACCCTTCATACAACAGCAAGTCTGTGCCGTCCTCGAGCTTCTCCCACGGCGTGAATGTGCCGGCGGCGCATTTGTGTAACGCCGCTTCTTCCTCATTGTGCACGTAATAGCGTCTTTGGCCGGCGCCTGTTTCACCGTACTCTTTAAAGAGGCTGGCAAGCTCGTCAATCAGGTTGGCTTCCGGACCGAAGTGGCTGACATTTTCGTCCTTCCCGCGTGCCGTATTGATCACCTCGCGCATCGCCTCACGGTCATAGCGATGGAAGCTGTCTCCCTCAACAATGCTTGGCGACGCATTCAGGCGACGGCAGATGTGCTCGAATGCTGTCTTGACGGTCGTCGTGCCCGCTCCGGAAGATCCGGTTACTGCTACGATCGGGTGTTGCTTAGACATGTTGCGAGTTTTCTCCGTAGTTCCGGCTAATATTCGAAATCTTCTGACGGGAAAATAGCATTAGAAACAATAAATAAAATTAAATGTTATTTATTGTATGCATAAGTAATGCCTTATGATGGAATAATTCGAACACGTAGCTCGTCCTAATAATCCAGATGAGAAACAGAATTTACGATTCACTGAGCGAGGCTCGACTGACAATGCATGGAGCCCGCGCACTGATTCCGCTGATGTTTCTTATGGCGCACTCGGCGTTCGCATCAACGGATGGCCGGGTGGTGCAGGGCAAAACTCTGGCAACGGACAGGGGCAAGGGAAACTGCCTGGCCTGCCACATGTTTGACGATGGTCAATTACCTGGAAACCTGGGGCCGCCCCTTTTGGCGATGAAGCTGCGTTTCCCGGACAGGGATGCGTTGCGGGGCCAGATTTGCGATGCGACAGTACGAAATTCGGACAGCCGAATGCCGCCTTTCTGTCGCCACGGGATACTGACGGTAGAAGAAGTGGATTTGATCATCGACTACCTCTATACATTGTGATCGATGTGCTGATTTTTGGAGATAGAAATATGCATGTTCGGAGAAGACTTTTTCTCAGCGGTGGCATCGCGTTTGCAGCGCTTGCCGCCATGCCCAGAGCACTGCTGGCAGCGGCATGGCCGGACAAGGCATTTTCCCTGACCGCGGCCGGTGAGGCCATGAAGGACCTGCTGGGGACGGATCAGACCATTGCTTCGGATAAAATCATGCTGAAAGTGCCGGAAATTGCAGAAAACGGCGCAGTGGTCCCGGTCACTATCAGCACCAGTCTCGAGAACGTCGAATCCATTAGCATCGTGGTCAAAAAAAACCCCAGACCACTGGCGGCCACGTTCGAAATATTGCCAGGTACGCTCCCGGACATCGCCAGCAGAATCAAAATGGGGGAGACCTCTGATGTGATGGCCGTTGTGAAGACCGATCACGGTATTTACAGCACGGCAAAGCAGGTAAAGGTAACCATTGGTGGTTGTGGTGGCTAAGGGCCGCGTGACCCCGGGAGACAAATAATGGCGAGCAATATCAAGATCAAAGCCAAACTGTCAGGCGACATCGCGGACATAAAAAGCCTGATGATTCACCCGATGGAAACGGGTGCGCGCAAAGATCCGGATACTGGCGAATTGGTGCCGATGCATCACATAACTCAATTGACGTTCACAAATAACGACAAGCCGGTAATGGTGGCGAACTTCAGCACTGCGGTATCGAAGAATCCGTATTTTAGTTTCAAATTCGGTGGCGCGAATGCCGGTGACAAGCTCAAAGTCAGCTGGGTGGACAACCTGGGTCGCACGGACGAACTAGAAACCGTGCTGAAATAATCCTTACCGGTCTTGCTGATATTGCGCATGGAAAAAGCAGCAGCTGTCCTGGTTTTGTGTTTTGCCACGATGCTAATGCATAGCGTGGCCCTGGCCGGACCCGAAGAGGACCGTGTAGCGTTCGTCGCATTCTTCAAGTCGCGATTTCCGGATATTCCGTTTGCGGATTACGCCAACGGGATATATGCGATAGACCGTGACGCGCGCGAGCAATGGCTGGCAATAGAGGATTTTCCGCCGTATGAATTTGCCATTGAGAGAGGCCAGGCCCTATGGCAGACGGCCTTTCCCAACGGCAAGACCTTCGGGGAATGTTTTGCGCAGCAGCAAGAAGACATCCGGGCGATGTATCCGAGATTCGACGAACTCAGTGGCGAAGTCGTCACGCTGGAGATGGCGATCAATAACTGCCGTACGGCGAACGATCAATCCCTGCTGGCCTATGACGAAGGCGGGATTGTCGACATTACGGCCTTTCTCGCGTTCGAAGCCAGGGGTAAGAAACTTCACGTTCGTGTGCCCGATGATCAGCCGGGCGCGTTGCAAGCCTATGAGTCCGGCAAGCGCTTTTATTACAGCAAACGAGGCCAAATGAATTTTGCATGTTCAGATTGCCACGTGACATCGGTGGGGCAATACGTGAGGGCTGACAGGTTGAGCTCGAGCCTTGGCCATCCCACACATTTCCCGGTTTACCGGTCCAAACTGGGAGAAATGATATCCCTGCATCAACGCTTCGCAGGGTGCGTGAGAGACGTCCGGGCGAAACCGTTCGCGCTGCAGAGCACGGAATTCAGGAATCTTGAGTACTTCTTGAGCTACATGAGTAATGGGCTGGAGGCAAATGGACCGGGCGCGCGAAAATAGACTCAGCACCAGGCTGGTAGTGTTGGCGATGGTCGTGATCGCATCGTCCGGCTGTTCGACGGAATTCGAGCGGCAGTTTGCCGACGCGGAGCGTCTCAGGGCAGAGGCAGCTGCGGCGGGTTCGGAGTGGCTCGACACCGGTAAATTGTTGGATCAGGCGAGCGAAGAGGCCGCTCTGGACAATATGGACGCTGCTCTTATGTTGCTCGAGCAAGCCCGGTTTCAGGCTGAGATGGCGATCAAACAGGGACAGCGCGAGGCCGACGCGTGGGGCGGTCGAGTAGTCCGATGAGGCGACTTGCGGTGTGCGTGCGTTCAACGAATCGGGGCATGGCTTGGACAGACGAGAGTTTATAAGACTGCTGGCAATTGCCGGCGTAGCGTCAGGCAGCGCAGGCTGTGTCGGCGGCAACCGCGCCGCTAGACCTGATTTATATGCCGCGAAGCCGTTTGGCCAGGCGCGGCTGTTGCACTTCACCGACTGCCACGCTCAACTGCTGCCCATCTATTTCAGGGAGCCCAACGTCAACCTGGGGTTCGGTGACGCGTTCGACAGGCCGCCGCACCTGGTTGGACAGGCATTGCTCGATTACGCCGGTATTCGGCCGGGGAGCGAGTTCGCACACGCTGTCAGCCACCTGAACTTTACTGACGCCGCGAAGCTGTACGGCAAAGTGGGCGGCTTCGCGCACCTTCAGACCCTGGTGAGTCGCCTTCGAGACGAGTCCGGGCCCGGGAATTCCCTCCTGCTCGATGGCGGTGACACCTGGCAGGGTTCCGGTACGGCCTACTGGACCCGCGGCCGCGACATGGTGGGCGCTTGTAATTTGTTGGGCGTTGACGTCATGACCGGGCATTGGGAGTTTACTTACCAGGACTCCGAGGTGCTGCAGAATATCAACGAGTTCAACGGCGAGTTCATCGCCCAGAACGTTCGACTGACCGATGAAGCCATGTTCGACGGTGCGCAAGCGTTTGATGAAGACTCGGGCCACGTGTTCCGGCCCTACACACTGCGGAATGTGGGCGGGCGAACGATTGCGGTCATCGGTCAGGCGTTTCCTTATACACCAATCGCCAACCCGTCTCGGTTCATGCCTGACTGGACATTCGGCATACGCGCAGACGAATTGCAAAGCCTGGTGGACCGAATTCGTGAGAACGACAAACCTGATGCAGTTGTATTGCTGTCGCACAACGGCATGGATGTCGACCTAAAACTCGCTCGCGTGGTTACAGGGCTGGACGCGATTCTTGGCGGACATACGCATGACGGAGTGCCTGTGCCGGTCGTCGTGGAGAATTCCTCGGGCAGGACAATCGTTACGAACGCCGGCTCCAACGGGAAGTTTCTCGGTGTGCTGGACTTCGAATTTGGCGCCAGCGGCGTCCGGGACTTTCGTTATCGATTGTTGCCGGTCTTCGCCAATCTTCTGACGGCCGATCTCGAGATGAGCGCTTACATTGCGGGCGTTCGTGAACCGTGGCTGGACGCGCTCGAAGAGCCGCTCGCTGTTGCGGACCAGTTGCTATACCGCCGCGGTAACTTCAACGGTACGTTTGACCAGATTATTTGCGACGCCCAAAGGACCGTGTGTGACAGCCAGATAGCCCTCTCACCAGGCTTCAGGTGGGGGACGAGTGTGCTGCCCGGTGATACCGTGACGATGGAACGGGTATTGGACCAAACTTGCATCACCTACCCTGAGACTTACGTCCGGGACATGACCGGCGAGCAAATCAAGCTGATACTGGAAGATGTTTGTGACAACCTGTTCAATCCGGACCCCTTTTACCAGCAGGGCGGGGATATGGTTCGCGTCGGCGGGATGAACTACGTTTGTGAGCCGCAGGCATCTCCCGGGCAGCGAATTTCCGGCATGACGCTTGAAGACGGGACGCCTGTGGAGGCGAGCAAGAGCTACCGGGTTGCCGGATGGGGCCTTGTCGGGAGTGTGGCGCCCGGTCCGCCGATATGGGCGGTTGTGTCGACCTACCTGAAGGACGAGAAAGTCGCGCGCATTCGCAAACTGAACACACCGATACTTAAGGGTGTCGACACGAATCCGGGTCTGGCGGAGTATCCCGGATCAAGCTGAGGAGTTTCCCGAATGAGACCCAAATTGCTGATATCCCTACCCCTGCTTCTTTGTGGTTTTCTGTGCACTGCTGTTCTCGCCGAAGAGAGCGACAAGCCGTTTGCCGAAGCACATATCGTTCTGCAGCTTGCGGATGGAGATGCCAAATCGCAGGCGCGGGTACTGAGTGTCGCTAACAACCTGATCAAGCACTACGGCGGACCCGATTTCGTCGATATAGAAATCGTCACGTATGGTCCGGGGATTTCACTATTGTATCCCGGCAACCCGAATCAGGAACGCATATCCAGTCTTGTGACCAACGAGGTGAGATTCGTGGGCTGTCTGAATACGGTCGAGACGATCGAAAGACAAACGGGCGAGCGACCGGAGTTGATACCGGCAACCATCCCGGTGCAAACGGGCGTGGCCAGGCTGGTCGAACGGGCTATGGCGGGTTACGTGATCATTCGACCCTGACCATGCCTCTGCCGGCTTACAGGGGCTTTAAACTCAGTTCGTCGGCTGATGCCCGGATAAAACCATAAGTCTCGTAAATAGCCTGAGCTGCATCGGTCGCAAGGTAGGCCAGGTAGCGGGCCGCATTATCGGCGTTGCGTCCGTTCTTCATAGCTCCTATGGCGTAATTGACCTTGCCCCTCTTGTTCAGAGGCTCTGAGATCGCAACACCATCGATCGGGCGCCCCTGTGACTTGGCGTGAGCGACTTCGGTCGTCCAGACGATGCCGACATCAGCCTCGCCGGTCTCGATGCGATCGGGTGTCTCGCGATGATGACGAGACGTGAACCAGGTCTTGCCCTCGATCGCCCAGCAACTCTTGCATTCGGCCCCACCTGTAACTTTCTCGTGCAGTCCAAGGTCTTTCAGCATCTCGCTGCCGTAGAACTTGAAGATGCCCTCTGTCAGCGGATTGGGGTGGGACTGGACAAGGTCGTCACGGCCGAGATCCTCAGGCCCTTTGACGCCCTTGGGGTTGCCTTCAGCGACCATGAGTTCGAGTTTGTTATGGATGTAGATGGCGTGCTCGTCCATCAGGTCCTGACCATTGAGCTTCTTCAGATGGCCGATATTGACACTGGCAAAGATGTCCGGGTTCATCGCAGTCTGTTGACCTTCGATCTCCCCCTGTTTGAGCAGTTGGCCCTTGAGTATCTGTCCCGGCGGAATGGTCTCGACATAGACTGTCTCGATATCCGGGTTTTTCTCTTGAAAATCTGCAATCAGTTCCTTCATTACCATGAACTGGTTTCCCGCGAGGTACATCACGAGATCAGCCGTGTAGGAATCATCCACGGAGCCGTATTCGACTTCCCCACCCGCATGGAACGTCCTGTAATCCTTGCCGTGTCCGGCGTCTTTAGATTCGGCCACTGCCTGCCCGGCCAGACCTGCGCACAATGCAATAAACAATACCTTGACGAAATCTCTCATGGCAAAAACTCCTCCCCAATAATGCCGTACAAATTCAGGTGCCGGCGATTCAGATTTTTTCGTATTTCCAGCCGGCCTGCATGCGGGTGACAACACGATCAAGCGCCGTGTAGTCAGGGTTCGCATGGGGCACGAGCATAACTTTCACACCCTTTTCTTCAAGCCGCTCAATCGTCTTGGAACAGGCATAAAAAACGACGTTGTTTTCCTGCAGGGCCGAGATCTCCTCGGCAAACGGGGTGATATCGCTGCGCAGAAGATTCAATCCCTTTTCGTTGGCGATAATTTCCACCTGGCGGAATTGATCCCCGTCGCCCGATTCGAGCAGGTACCTCGCCTGTTCCAGTGCCGCAAGCATATGCTCGGGCTCACCACTGACGACGTGCAAAAGGTAGTTTTCGATCTCGGCCACCGGTTCGGAGACGGCGCTGGCCGACAATACCGGGCCTTCCTGGCGGCTGTCGAAGTAATTATGGCCGATAAACCCGGCAGACAGCCCCACTGCGAGCAAGATGCCTGCGGCGAGTGCTCTGGCAAGAAATCCCGTTCGTGCAAGCGGTGTCCCGCCTGGACGCCTGGCCGGAGGCACATCCTCGTAAGCATGCTTGACGAGTTCCTTCACCTTGCGTTGCTGGCACAAGCGCGAATCCAGTTCTGCAGAGCGCTCAGCTTCGTTGAACAGGCGACTTTTCTCCTCAGGATCCAGTTCGCCATCCACAAAAGCATTCAATTGCTCTTCTGAAAAATGTTCGTCCTTATTCATTTCACTCTCTTCAAAATTGTCGCTCTTTCCGTTTGCGATTGCGGTCTGACATCCGTCAGGAAATCCCGCAGCGCCCGCCGTCCCCGGCAAAGGCGGCTCATGACTGTTCCCACGGGTATCTCCAGGGTTTCAGCCACGGTTGCATAGGTAAATCCTTCAAGATCGACCAGGGTAATCACCTGGCACTGTGCCAGGGGCAGCCTGCGCACGGCCTGGCGCACCTTGTCCACCAGTTGCTGTTCCTCGCTCTCGCGTTCCGGGGTCCTGTTGTCGACGATGACCAGCTCCTCAGCGGACAGAACCTCTCTTTTTGCCCGGTAGTAATCCTTGAGGCAGTTGGCCATTATCCTGAAGAGCCAGGCCTTGGCCGCCCCCATATCCTTGAGCTGTCTCTGGTTGTTCAGTGCCTTGCACAGGGTCTGCTGCACCAGGTCATCCGCCAGGTGCGGATTATGCGTCCATGCGTACGCCATCCGGTACAGGCGCTCCCTGCTGTTGCCCACCAGCTTTTTGAACGCGCGGCGCTGGTTAATACCAGAAAAAACGTTAGGAGCCATGTAGCAGGGCCTCCGCAATGTTGGACATTATCGAGAACTAAGACGTCACACCAGCGGCTTTTATTCCGCCATTTACGCCGATAGTCAAAGATTAAGGGATTATTTCGGGCACTTGCAACGTCAGTATGTCTTGAAGCCGTATTCCAAGTGTTTGTCGCGGCTCGCGGATAATGCCGTCATGGCACTGTGATTAGTCAGGAGGTCGATTATGAATATTCGAAGATTATTGGGACTGGGTAGTTGTTTGGCGGTGCTATGCGCCTTCGCTGCACCCCAGGCGCTAATGGCACAGGAAGCCAAGCCATTCGCGGAACATAAGTTCGTTTTGCAGATCAGCGACATGGACCCGAGCAAACAAACACTGGTCCTGAATGTTGCCAGCAACATTCTCAAGGCTTACGGGCAGGACCAGGCTGAAGTCGAGATTGTGGCATTCGGTCCCGGCCTGCGATTGCTTTTTCAGGACAACAGCAATAGCGGCCGCATCGACGGGCTGGTGGAAAGCGGCGTACGTTTCTTCGCCTGCCAGAACACCATCAACAACATGTCGAGAATTATCGGTGAGCCTATAAAGGTAAACGCGCATGCCTCATCGGGCAAGGGCGGAATCGTGCGGATCAAGGAACTGGTGGACCAGGGCTACATGTTGGCCAAGCCTTGAGTTAATGACGATTTTTCTAACACAGGGTGTTAGGTAGGGAGGAATTACGTGAGAAATCAATACAATAGAAAACAGATCCTGTCGGGATCGGTACTTGTGGGGCTGCTTGTGTTATCAGCCAATGCGCTCGGAGCCAACTGGCTGACACTGCAGGGCACGGAGCCTGAAGGTGCCGAGCAACTCGGAAAAGTATGGGGATTCGTCCAGGTACAGTATCAGGACGATTCAAGTGATCCGAACGGGGCTGGTGGCTACATTCCACCGAAGCTGATCAACGCGGATTTTGAGTCGCAGTCACAGTTCAACGTCAACCGCGCGCGCATCGGCGTTCGTGGTGTGGCGATGCCGATCGACCAGAAGATCAACTATTTTCTGTTACTGGAGATGGGTAACAACGGCATTACCGAGCCTGGCAACTCATTCGCCAAAGCGACCGACGCCAGTGTGACACTCAATCATCTTAAGGGTGCACGCTTTCGCATGGGTCTTTTCAAGTACCCGGGCGCCGAGGAAGGCCTGCAGGCCATCCATGTGTTTGATTACATCAATTTCACATGGGTGACCGCACAGATGCTGCTGGAGCGTTTTCCGAACCGGAAGTACACGTCAAATATTCCGCCACAGTCGCTGCCCGCGGAGACGCCTTTGAACGGCTACGAAACCAGTGTCGGTGCATTTCGCGATGTCGGCGTGCAGATGTTCGACTGGTTCAATGTTGGCAACAACTGGGAATTGTCCTACGCGATCATGGTAGGTAACGGCAACGGCCTGGATTTCGGCGACAACGATAACAACAAAGATACGTATGTCTATGCATCGGCGGAGAAAATCTTCGGCGGCGCCGGAGCGCGTCGTCAGGGTCTCAAGTTTTTCGCCTGGTCACAGTCCGGCAAGCGTACAGCTGACCTTTCTGCTGACGCTTGTGCCAATCCTGCTCTCACCTTTCCCGCTTGCGGACCCGCCGGTTCCGGACGTATCAGCACCGTGCACAATCCCGTCGAATACGATCGGGACCGCATGGGCTTCGGCGTGAAATACCTGCGCAATGGCTGGCGAGCTACGGCCGAGTACATGGCAGGCGAAGGCATGATCTGGCAGGCGCCACACAATCCCAGCTTCGGCATCGGTCCGGGCCAGGGTGTTCCCGGCGGTCCGGCGGGCAACGGCGCGCTTGCAGAAGGCAAGGGCTACTACGTGGAAGGTGGCTGGCGAATTCCGAAATCGAAGTGGGAGCTGGACCTGCGCTACGACCAGTACAATCGCCTGGATGGCAACCAGTTTGAGATCGAGTTCAAGCGCACCACGTTCGGCGTACAATACTTTTTCAACCCTCGGGTCCGACTCGCGCTGAATTACGAAGCTCGTTCAGGTGAAGCGGTCAATTTCGGGTCGGGAGCAGGACCTAATGGCAATGTCGACGGTATCGACGATCGCATCGCTTTGCAGATCACGGCGATCTGGTCGCAATAGTCTGGACTAAGTTTGCTGCCTGAGACGACAGTAAGGGCAGTGCTGGCAGGTTTTCTGCTGGCACTGCCCGTTTTACTGGCGAGCACCGCCCTGGCTGGCGAAGCAGAGACCAGGGATGCGCGCGAGTTCTTCTTCGAACAGACTTTTGGTGACCTGCCAGAAGAAATGCAGGTAGCCCGTGAGCAGGGCAAGCTTGGAATGTTTTTGTTCTTCGAGGCTGACGCCTGTCCGTATTGTCAGCACATGCTCAGGAAAGTCCTCAATCAAAAGCACGTTCAGGACTGGTACCGGGAACGGTTCGTCAATATCGCCGTGGATATTCACGGTGACGTGGAGCTGACGGATTTTGACGGAATTACTCTGCCGTCCAAAGTCTTTGCGGATCACCGCAGGGTATTCATGACACCCGTGATGTCGTTTCTCGATCTGAATGGTATCGAAATTTATCGCCACCTTGGCATGATGAAATCGGCCGAGGACTTTCTGTTGCTCGGTGAGTACATCGAGGGCAAACACTACTACGACACCGAGTTCAAAACGTTTGCCAAAACACACGGTATGCATGAAGAAGGCGTCTTGATTACACCAGGTACGGATACCGAGTAATGGAGTGGGAGCCGGTCTATCGAGTTGCCATGCTCGGATTCCTGATCGGCATTGTGCTTGGTGCGGTCTCCAACAAGACTAATTTCTGCACCATGGGTGCGGTCAGCGACTGGGTAAACATCGGCAGCAAGGACCGGCTCAGGGCCTGGTTCCTGGCGATCGGTGTCGCAATTCTTGCCACCCGGATCATGCAGTCTCAGGGCTTGATCGACCTCAGTGGGGTCATGTACCTGACACCGAATTTCGGTTGGCTCGGCCATATCGTCGGCGGGTTCGTGTTCGGTGTCGGCATGACGCTGGCGTCGGGTTGTGGGCAACGGACATTAGTCCGGGTAGGCGGCGGCAACCTCAAGTCGCTGGTCGTGATGATCTTATTGGGACTGACGGCGTACATGACCATGCGCGGTCTGCTGGCGCTGGTCAGAGTGAATGCGATCGAAGTAACAAATATCAATCTTTCCGCGTCTGCCATTCCTGACCAGGGCATAGGCACCCTTATTGCCGCTGCCACGGGAATAGAGAACGTGACCCTGTTGAATTGGGCCGTTTCAGCATTGCTGGGCGGGGGGCTGATTGCGTTTGCGTTTGCCGCAAGATCGTTTCGCCGAAGTTTCGACAATATCCTGGCTGGTATCGCCATTGGTTTGATTATTCCTGCCGGCTGGTATGTCACCGGAGTGATCGGCTTCGATGATTTCGATCCCGTGCGCATGGAGTCGTACACCTTTATTGCCCCAACGGGTGAAACCCTCATATACCTGCTGACATTCACGGGCTCGACCATTAATTTCGGAGTCGCCGCTGTATTCGGCGTCATTCTGGGCTCGTTCCTCTATGTAGTGCTGACCGGCAAGTTCCGCCTGGAAACCTTCACTGACCGGGGCGACATGATTCGGCATATGCTCGGCGGAGTCGCCATGGGATTTGGTGGCGTACTCGCTCTCGGCTGCACGATTGGGCAGGGCGTAACCGGTCTGTCGACTCTTGCGCTCGGCTCCCTTCTATCGTTGATCAGCATAATATTTGGCAGCGCGCTTGCCATGAAAATCCAATATCATCGCCTTTACGATATGACGTTCGCAGCCGCCCTGAAGAAGTCGCTTGCAGAAATGAAGCTTTTACCAGCCGGGCGTTAGCTACCAGCAAGCCTGCAGCTGGCCCTTCGTGATCCTGCTGTCAAACTGCCTGAGCGGACGCGTGCCTTTTTCAACGCACTCGCCGGTTGTAACGTCAAAGGCCCATTGGTGCTTGGGACATGTCAGACGAGTTCCGGATAGCGCCAAATGTGGAATGTTAGTCACCTGGTGTGGGCAGCGGCTGTCGTACACACGGCAGTCGTCGCCGGAACGGTAGATAAAGACGCTTCTGCCATCGCAATCTTCGACATAGGTGATGTCGCCGTCTTTGACGTCATCCCAATTGATCAGGTCGTGCCACTCGGGCTCGGCGCCCAGCAACCCAGTGCGAAACTCGGGGATATCCATGTCCAGGAGTATGTCTATCGCCCAGACGATCTTGGCCAGGCCCAGTGTTGGAAATGCCATGAGGATGGCGTCCAGCACTTCGTCCGGCGTCGCGCCATTGCGAAGGGCTCGCGGCAGATACTGGCGCAAGCCTCGTTCGGTCTGGCTGTCTATCTTGGTGATAACGGATATCAACGAGCGGGTTTTCGGGTCGAGGTGTTTGCCGCTCTCCTTCAGGAAACTGAAATAGGCCGTCATCGCTTCCGGACGGGTCTTGATAAGGTATTTCAATGCGTCACTCATGATCCGCGCTCCAGCCGGTGATCCAACAAGTTGATATTGATGGACCACTAGGCATCGGAAAACCAGGAAAGTTTGTCCTGCAAAGTTACGACACTTCCGACAATGATCAAAGCGGGACTCTTGATGGAAGCTGCGGTGGATTTGTCAGGCAAGGAAGCCAATGTCCCGGTGACAACTCGCTGTTTTGCACGAGTCCCATTTTCGATGATCGCCGCCGGCGTTGCGGGGTCCGCCCCGTGGTCTATGAATCCCTGAGTTATCGTTCCGAGTGAGGTGAGGCCCATATAGATAACAACAGTCTGGCGGGGTTGAATCAGGCTGTCCCAGTTCAGGTTTAGATCACCATCCTTTTCGTGCCCGGTGACAATAATGCATCCTTGCGCGTGGTCGCGGTGAGTCAACGGAATGCCGGCGTATGCCGCGCAACCGTTGGCCGCCGTCACGCCGGGTATCACCTGAAACGTGATGCCGTGTTCCGCCAGTGTCTCAATTTCCTCTCCGCCCCGGCCGAAAACGAACGGGTCACCGCCCTTCAGGCGCAGCACGCGTTGCCCCTCGCTTGCCAGGCGGATCAACATCTCACCGATTTCTTCTTGCGGTACGGTGTGCTCGTCCTTCATTTTGCCGACGTAGATGCGTTTGGCGTCGCGGCGCACGAGATTGAGGATGCCCTCACCAATCAGCCGGTCGTACAGCACTACATCGGCCTGTTGCATCAGGCGCAGCGCACGGAACGTCAGCAGGTCCGGATCGCCCGGCCCGGTACCGACCAGGTACACCTCACCCCGTGGCGGCTTGCCGCCCTCAGTCGCCGCTTCATCGAGCAGTTCGTCCATCAGCGTTGCCGCCAGCTCCTCCTGGGCAGAAAACAGGTGCTCGGCGACGGGTCCGGCGATCATCGTTTCCCAAAATCGCCGCCGCCGGGTCATATCGGGGATGGAGTCTTTGACGCGCTGGCGATACTTGCCGGCGAAATCCGCGAGGCGGCCATAGGCCGCCGGAATCTCTGTCTCGAAGCGGGCCTTGAGCATTCTCGTCAACAATGGCGACGTGCCGCCGCTCGCGACCGCGATGAGCAGCGGCGAGCGGTCGACGATCGCCGGCATGATGAAGTCACAAAGTTCCGGATCGTCGGCAATGTTGACTTTCACGCCCGCCGCAGCGGCCAGGTCGCACAATTTGCGGTTTATTGCGCGGTCGGCAGAGGCTCCGAAGGCGATCGTGCAACCGTCGAGGTCCTCTGCGATCAGCTCGCTCGTCTTGTGCTCAATGCCTTTGTTTCGTACCAGCCGGGCCATATCGTCATTCAATGTCGGGGCTACCACGGTGATGTCACAGCCGGCACGCGCCAACAGGTCTGTCTTTCGGCATGCCACGGTGCCGCCACCGACAACCAGGGCGCGATGTCCCTTCACATTCAACAGGATGGGGAGGAGGTCCAAGTCAGGCTCCCGCGCTGGCCCAGGTGCGCATGGCTGCGCTCCAGTGTACGGCAGTGTCTGTGTCGATATCCATGACCGTGAAACGGCGGCCTTCACGGATGCGAATTCGCAGCATTTTCAAACCGCTGTCGTGTTCGACGCTTTCCAGCATGATTTCGCGTCCGTACGGAGCGGCAAACGCATCCAGTTTCGTCACTGTTTCGTCGTTCACCGCTTACCCCCGATGAAAGCGCCTTCCAATTGCCACTGCCAGTCGCGAGGTGTGTCGCGGTAGTCTGGCTTGACGTCAAAATTCAGAAAAAGCATGTCGTTGGAGGTAATACCGCGAACGGCGTCCAGCAACTCCTGGAAGGAATTAATTTCCGGGTGCTGGATAATAATGTCGCTGATCATGACCTCGATGGTGTCCATAGAATTTACCTACCGTCCGATGCCGGAATAAAACACGAATCAGGAGTCTATGCGATCAAAAAAGCGAGCGCGATACAGCAAGCGTTTTTGAGATGGCCCGTCTTCGAAAGCCGTCCTGTTATGCAGTACATTGTTGGAGATTAACCCTTCTCCCGGTTGCAGCTGGTGGTGCAGAACCGGTCCATTTTCATCGGCAAGCAGCTCTGACAGGAACTCTCGTGCTGCTGCAGTCGCTGGGTCGTCGCGCCAACGAATGTTTATCCTGCGGGTGCTGTAGCGCATATGCAGCGCTCCGCTGGAATGGCTGTACGAGAATACCGGTCCGGAGACTGCGGGCCGGATTTCACTTTCATTCTCGACATTGGCGGGGATGGTCATGCATTCGGGGTGCTCAAAGGCTGTAATGAACGCCGGATCCGCATCACGCAAACTGATGTAGGCGATCTCCGGGTCCAGCAAGGCATTCGCTCCACCCATTGTTGCGTCCTGTGCGCAGTGCAACACGACAGCATGCACCTGGCTCGATTGCTCGTTGTAGTAGCCATCGGTGTGCCAGCTGAGACTGCGGTGGGAATAGGGCACGTACCCGGCGCGTCTATCCTCACAGGCAGCAGTCAGCTCAGAGACACCGTCGGCATTGGCGCACAAGTGGTGGTCGAGCCGCCGCAGGCCGAAATGGCTTGCAAAAGCACGGATTGCGGCACGGTTGACAGTGGTATCGAGGCAAGCATAGATCGCCATGTTTGCGCGCCTGCAGCTTGAATGGATAGCTGCCATGGCGGTGCTGTCCGGGTCGGTCAGGCCACCGATTTGGACTAGCAGGTCCTCCACACGGCTGGGATAATTGTCGAGCTTGGCGGCTCGCCATTCGCTGTAGCTTGTTGCGCTGGAAAGGATCATTATGGTGCTCTGGGTGCCGTCAGATATGGATTCACGTCGAAAAAAGACCTAGGCTGGAACTGAAGCTCAAAACACTCTATTATAATATTATAATATACTGAAATTGGAAATCCCCGTGGGCCTGTTAGCAGGCTTTTTGTCACTTTGCTGAGTTGCACTAACGGGCAATCCATGGCGACACGCTGAAAGGGTGGTGATTAATATGGCGAAGAAACCGCACAAGACCCCGATGTTGGATGAGCTGGAAGATGGCCCGTGGCCGAGTTTTGTAACGGGGCTCAAGCGCCTGGCGGACGATGGCGACAAGCCAAGCGCCACCATGATGAAAGACTTATTGGGCCAGCTTGAGCATTCCTACGAAACTCGCACGGGTTACTGGAAAGGCGGCACCGTCAGTGTTTTCGGTTATGGCGGCGGCGTTATCCCCCGATTCTCGGAAGTCGCAGACAAGTTTCCGGAGTCATCGGAGTTTCACACGCTGCGCGTGCAACCACCCGCAGGAATGCATTACTCGACCGAGCTATTGCGCGACATGTGCGATATCTGGGAAGAGCACGGTTCGGGCCTGATTGCCCTGCATGGCCAGTCCGGGGACATCATGTTCCAGGGCTGTACCACGGATAAGGTGCAACCGGCATTCGATGCGTTGAATGATATCGGGCTGGACATGGGTGGTGCCGGACCGGCATTGAGGACGTCGATGAGCTGTGTTGGCCACGCCCGTTGCGAGCAGTCCTGTTATGACGAGGTGCGCGCGCATCGCGAGATCATTAACGGTCTGCTCGATGAAATGCACCGGCCGGCGCTGCCGTACAAGTTCAAGTTCAAATTCTCCGGCTGCCCGAATGATTGTGTAAACGCCATTCATCGTGCCGATTTTGCGGTTTTAGGTACCTGGCGCGATGACATCCAGGTCGATCAGGAAGAGGTCAAGAAGCACGTAGCGAAAGTGGGCCGCAAACAGATGATCGATACGGTGATCTCTCACTGCCCAACACGCGCGCTCAGCCTTAACGACGACGACACCCTGGATATCGACAACAAGAGTTGCGTGCGTTGCATGCATTGCATCAATGTCATGACAAAAGCCCTGTCGCCGGGTAAAGATCGTGGCGTCTCAGTCCTGATGGGCGGCAAACGCTCGTTGAAGATCGGCGACCAGATGGGCACGGTCATCATTCCGTTTATGAAGCTCGAGTCCGATGAGGATTTCGAGAAATTCAATGAGCTGGCCGAAACCGTGGTCGATTTCTTTGCAGAGAATGCGCTCGAACACGAGCGCGTCGGCGAAACCATCGACCGAATCGGCCTTGCCAATTTCCTTGACGGCATCGGCGTCGATGTCGATCCCAACATGGTCAATCATCCGCGTACAAGTTCGTACGTGCGCACCGACGACTGGGATGAAGAGGCCAAAAAATGGGAAGAGCGCAAGAAGGCGACAGCAGGATAGGCCGTTACGGCTTCCGCAACAGGACACAGTGAGGTACAGGCAATGACAGACGTGGTACAACCCCGCAGACCGGACGAACACGGTGTTCCTGACCCGTTTCCGTACATGCACCCGTTGCTGAAGAAGAATTATGGGCAATGGGACTGGCACGACCGGCCTCGCCCTGGCGTCCTGCACCATGTAGCGCACGGTGGCGATGAGGTGTGGACTGTCCGCGCTGGCACACAACGGCAGATGGATGTATTCACGCTCCGCACGCTGTGTGACATCGCAGACGAATTTGCCGATGGTTTCATGCGATTTACAACCCGCAGCAATGCGGAATTCATGTGCAGTTCATTGGAAAAAACAGTACCGCTCATCGAAAAGCTGAATGCTGCGGGCTTTCCCGTCGGTGGTACCGGTAACTCAATGTCGATGATTTCTCATACCCAGGGATGGCTGCACTGCGACATCCCCGGGACCGATGCTTCCGGCGTCGTCAAGTCGCTGATGGATGAGTTGCACGACGAATTTATTCGCGAAGAAATGCCTAACCGGGTGCGCATGACGACATCATGTTGCCAGATCAATTGCGGCGGACAGGGCGATATTGCGATCAACGTACAGTACGTGAAGCCACCCAAGATTAACCACGATCTAGTTGCCAATGTCTGCGAACGTCCGGCAGTTGTGGCGCGCTGCCCGGTGGCGGCTATTCGGCCGGCCATGGTTAATGGCAAGCCTTCGCTCGAGATTGATGAGAAAAAATGTATTTGCTGCGGTGCCTGTTATCCACCGTGCCCGCCGATGCAAATCAACGGGCCGGACTCGACCAAGCTGGCGATCTGGGTTGGCGGTAAACATTCCAATGCGCGCTCGAAGCCAACTTTTCACAAACTTGTTGCGGCTAACCTGCCGAACAATCCGCCACGATGGCCCGAAGTAACAGAGGTCGTAAAGACAATACTTTATGCCTACAAGGACGATGCACGAGCCTGGGAGCGCATGGGCGAGTGGATCGATCGTATCGGCTGGCCGCGCTTTTTCGAGATGACCGGGCTGGCGTTTACCAAGCACCAGATTGAAGATTGGCGCGGAGGGCGTGCCAGCCTGAACGCGTCGGCACACCTGCATTTCTGATGAAATTCGGCATCCTGATCAACGAAGGCCCGTTTACGCACCAGGCGTCGGATAGTGCGTACCGCTTTGTTGTCGCTGCGCTTGCAAAAGGACACGAGATATATCGCGTGTTCTTCTATAACGACGGTGTGTTCAATGCTAACAAGCTGTCCGAACCGCAGACCGATGATCGTAACCTGGTTTCTCTGTGGTCGGCGTAGGATGAAGAGCACGAGATTGATCTCGTGGTGTGTGTTGCGGCGGCGCTGCGCCGAGGCATCAAGGATGAAATCCTGGAAGAAGGGTTTCGGATCTCCGGGCTGGGCCAACTCGTTGAAGCCGGTATCCAGGCCGACCGAATGGTCGTGTTTGGCGACTGAGGGGATAAAACGGAATGGAAGAGTGGGAAGAGGACGGCCCCGAAATCATCAAGCGATTCATGTACGTCAATCGCAGGGCGCCCTACGGCACGATTTACGCCCTTGAATGTCTCGAGGTTGTATTGGTTGCTGCCGCATTCGATCAGGACGTCAGCGTGGTTTTTGTGGACGATGGTGTATGCCAATTGAAGAAAAATCAGGATACGACGGACATAGGCATAAAGAATTTTTCAAAGACTTACGGCGCACTCGATGATTACGACGTAGAGAAAATTTATGTCGAGAAAGAGTCGCTCGAGGCACGCGGCCTTACTGCCGATGATCTCGTGATCCCGGTCGAGATTTTGGCCGCGGACGATTTGCGTGAAGTCATGGCACAACAAGATGTGGTGATCAGCTCGTGAGTTCTATGTTGCACATTATCAACAAGTCCCCGTTTGAGAGAAACGCTCTGGATAGTTGCCTTCGTCTGGCCAAATCCGGAAGTTCGGTTCTGCTGATAGAAGACGGCGTGTACGCGGCCATGGCAAAGGCCGAACATGCTGAGGAAATTACCAGCCGTATGGAAGATCTGTCTTTTTATGTTCTTGGCCCCGATGTTGCTGGCAGGGGCCTGAGTGACACCCCTTTGATCGAAGGCCTTAGTGTCGTCGACTATGAAGGATTCGTTGACCTGGTTGCGGAACATGAGGTTGCGCAATCCTGGTTGTAAGTTAAGAAAACTATTATGAGTGTGAGGTAAGCCATGGCTTATGAAATAAATGGCACGACTGTCGAAGCCGACGAAGAGGGCTACATCATCGATATCAGCGTGTGGAACCCGGAACTGGCGGTCCTGATTGCTGAGGGCGAAAATATCGAGATGAGTGACGATGCCTGGGAGGTTGTGAACTTCCTGCGTAATTACTACGAGGAGTATCAGATTGCTCCGGCGGTTCGGGTTCTGACCAAGGCGATCAAGAAAAAACTCGGCGCAGACAAGGGAAATAGCAAGTATCTTTACGAACTATTCCCGTATGGTCCGGCCAAGCAGGCTTGCAAGATTGCCGGATTGCCAAAACCGACGGGCTGTATCTAAAAAAGGGTAGTGGGCTTTGGTACTGAGCAGCATCTATGCAGTACTGTTTTACTTCGCGGCTGCGGTTTTTGCCGTCGGCTTGGTGTATAGAATCAGACTTTATGCCCGGACCCCGGCACCACTGAAGATTCCAACGACTCCGGCGCCCGTAACTAAAACGGGCGTCGTCGCTCGTCTCGCGAAAGAAGTCGTCTTCTTCGAAAGCCTGTTTAAGGCCAGCAAATGGACCTGGTTGTTTGGCTGGGTCTTTCACGCAGCATTGTTGCTGGTGCTGTTGCGACACCTTCGTTATTTCACCGAGCCTGTCTGGTTTTGGGTCAGGTGGGTTCAGCCTTTTGGAATGTATGCCGGGTTCGCGATGCTTGCCGGCCTGGGTGGGCTTTGGCTGCGGCGTCTTGCGGTCGACCGCGTTCGCTATATCTCTTCGCCGTCCGACCACCTGATGTTGATGTTGCTAATCGGAATCGCGGCCACAGGACTGATGATGAAGTACGTGGCGCATACCGACATATTGTCACTGAAGGCCTTTGTTCTTGGCTTGATCTATTTCGACTGGCAGCCGATTCCTGCCGATCCGGTGCTGCTGGTTCATCTGGGCCTGGTACTGGTGCTCATGATCATTTTCCCGTTTTCGAAGTTGTTGCATGGGCCAGGATTGTTCTTTAGTCCCAGCCGCAACCAGGTCGACAATCCCCGCGAGAAAAGACACCTTGCACCCTGGGCTGCAGAACTGGATGCCGGCCGGCAAAAGGCTGGAGGCGAATAGCCGATGGCTGATTACGAAATACCGTCGATTTCTATTCCAATCGAAATTCCGACCCTCAATAGAGGGGCGATGCAGCACTCATCGCCATTTGCGGCAGCTCCGGAACATCAGGAAGCGCTCGGATTTCCGGGCGAACTGGTAGACGACTGGCAAACCAAAGCAATCGACAAACTCGGTGAGTTGCTGGGCAAGTCGCGGGCGTTGCAAGTTTATATGGACAGCTGCGTCAAGTGTGGTGCGTGCACCGACAAATGCCATTACTTCCTTGGCAGCGGCGATCCCAAGAACATGCCGGTCGCCCGTCAGGATTTGTTGCGCAAAGTCTACCGGCGTTACTTCACGTTGGCGGGCAAGTTCGTACCATGGCTGGTCGGTGCCGAGGACCTGACCGAAGAGGTGCTGGACGACTGGTACACCTATTTTCATCAATGCTCACAGTGCCGGCGATGTTCGGTGTATTGCCCCTACGGTATCGATACTGCCGAAGTCTCAATGGCCGCACGCGAGATCATGGATCACATCGGCAAGGGCCAGAAATACTGCAACGAAATTATCGGCAAGGTCCACAAGATCGGTAACAACCTCGGGCTGCCTGAACCCGCACTAATAGACACGCTGGAAGGACTCGAGGAGGACATCGAAGAAGAAACCGGTGTAAAGGTAAGGCTGCCGGTCAATGAGAAAGGTGCCGATATCTTGCTCGTGACGCCCAGCGCTGACTTCTTCGCCGAGCCGCACGTTGACGGGTTGATTGGCTACGCCAAGGTTTTTCACCAGGCCGGGGTCAGCTGGACGGTCAGCTCATACGCCTCGGAAGCCGCGAATTTCGCCATGTTCATCGGTTCTTACGAGCAGATGAAGCAGGTGGCGGAGCGCATCAGGAAGGCCGCCGAAGATCTGGGCGTCAAGCGCATCATTTTCGGTGAGTGCGGACATGCCTGGCGAGTCGCCTACAGCTTCCTGAATACACTGGCCGGGCCGTTCGACTTCCTGGATCCAAATTATCCGGTGCCGCAGCATATCTGTGAATTTACTCACGACCTGATCGAAAAAGGTGCGTTGACGCTGGATAAGTCGGCTAATGATCACATGACGCTGACCTTTCACGATTCCTGCAACGTGGCACGTGGATCACGTATGGGCGACACGCCCGGCGGGCAGTTCACGATTCCGCGAGAGATCATCAAAGCCTGCTGTAACAATTTTGTTGATATGGCGGCCGACACGATTCACGAAAACACGTTTTGTTGCGGCGGCGGCGGCGGGCTGCTGACCGATGACCTGATGGAGCTCCGGGCCAAGGGGGCATCGCCTCGAATGCAGGCCCTGCAGGAAGTTGTAGAGGACAATGGCGTTACGCATATGGCGGCGATCTGTGCAATCTGCAAGTCGCAATTCGCGAAAGTCATGCCGACCTATGGATTCGAAATGGACAGTATCGTCAGTGTGCATCAGTTGGTCTCGAACGCCATTATTCTGGATGGCCAGTCTACCGGCGAACCTGAACGGATTGTTGCGGAAGCAATTTAATAAACGGATATGAAATGACCGAAAAACTTCTCACCAAGCGCCGCTTCAAAGACGGCGATCATGCACACCGGCCCTGGCAGGAAGAAATTTTCACCGCCGATGCGTCTCACAAATGCCCGACCTACGTTCATCGTACGCCGCCATGCCAGGGAAGCTGTCCCTCGGGTGAGGACATTCGTGGCTGGCTGAATATAGCGCGAGGCATTGAGCAGGCCCCTGGTGACATGCCCTGGCAGGAATACGCATTCAGCCGCGTAACCGATGCCAACCCGTTCCCGGCCATTATGGGCCGGGTCTGCCCGGCGCCGTGCGAGGACGGTTGTAACCGCAATGAAGTCGAGGACCATGTCGGCATCAATGCGGTCGAGCAATTTATCGGTGACTATGGTCTGGAGAACAAACTCAAGCTGCATCCCGCTGGTGAGGACACGGGCAAAAAGGTCGCAATTGTCGGCAGTGGGGTAGCGGGCCTGGCCTGTGCCTATCACCTGCGCCGCAAGGGGCATGCGTGCACGATCATTGAAGCCCACGAGAAACTCGGCGGAATGATGCGCTATGGCATTCCTGGTTACCGGGTCCCGGACCAAGTGCTCGATGGAGAGATTCAGCGCATTCTCGATCTCGGTGTCGAAGTGCGTAACAACACCAAGGTCGGTGTCGATGTGTCGTTCGAAGATCTGCAGAAGGAATTCGACGCCGTATTCATTGGCCTCGGCGCCCAGTCCGGTGCGGCATTGCCGGTCCCGGGTGGCGATGCGCCGAACTGCATTAGCGGCGTGGCATTTCTGCGTGCTTTCAATGAGGGACGCTTGCAGCATACTTCTGCGCGCGTTCTGGTCGTAGGCGGTGGAGATACGTCAATGGACGTCGCCGCGGTCGCCCGTCGCCTGGGTCACATCACACACACGCGTGATCACGACCGCCCCGAAAACATCATCCTCGGCCATACTGCGCATGACGCAGCGACCGTTGCTCTCCGTCAGGGTGCCGATGTGACGCTTGTTTCCTGGGAGTCGCTCGAAGACATGCCGGCCACGAAGATGGAGGTCGAGCACGTAACACGTGAAGGCGTGAAGATCTTTGGCTCAGTGCTTCCGGTCAAGGTCATAACAGATGATGATGGCCGTGCTACGGCCATACGCATGACCGATGTCGACTGGAGCAGCGGCAAGTCGGTCGTGGTCGAAGGAACCGAGAGAGATATCGAGTGTGATCTGATCGTCTCGGCGATCGGGCAAGTCGGTGACCTGACGGGTTTCGAAGAACTTGATAATGGTCGCGGTTTGGTCGACGCCGACGGCTTCTACCGTGTCAAGGATCATCCGGGCATTTTCGCTGGCGGAGATATTACGACGCCGCATCTTCTGACGACGGCGATTGGACATGGTTCGATTGCGGCGGAAGGCGTCGACAAATTCCTGATGGGTGAAGAGCAGTCACGGCGGCCCAAAGTCGATGTACATCACTTCAGCCTGCTCGAGAAGCTGCGTGAGACGAATCACGCGCCAAGTGTGTATCAACACGTACAGGATCGTGGCACCGACAGTGCCGATTTTGCGATCCACAACTACGAGGACCGCTCATCTGTCGAGATTGTGCCGTCAGACGAACTGTTTCTCGGTCACTTCAAATTTGAAGAGAGGCATATTCGCAAGGAGCACGACATCATGGGCGATTCGGTGCTGGGATCGTTTGGCGAGCGCATCGAGGGTCTCTCGGAAGAAGAGGCCAAACAGGAAGCCGATCGCTGCATGAGTTGTGGTATGTGTTTCGAGTGTGACAACTGCGTTATCTTTTGTCCCCAGGATGCCATCTTCCGCGTTAAGAAAACGGACGCCACAATGGGCCGCTATGTCGATACCGACTACGCAAAATGCATCGGCTGCCACATATGCGAAGATGTTTGTCCCTCGGGCTACATCCGCATGGGGCTCGGAGAGTAAGCCGTGACCCGCCGCCGCAATGTCATCGTACTGTCTGTGGTGGCACTGGTCAGCCTTGTGGCAATGACCGTGGCGGTAAGTGATGTGCCGCGACCGGAAATCCCGAGAGGGCAAGGCGAGAGCTGTGTGGCCGATAGCGACTTCATGCGCCGTAATCACATGACCCTGCTTGAGCATCAACGTGATGACACGGTGTTGCTGGGTGTGCGTGGGAATCCGTACAGCCTCAAGGACTGCGTGAGCTGCCACGCTATACAGGGCTCGGATTCGACACCGGTAACCGTTGCCAGTCCGAAGCATTTCTGCCGCTCGTGCCACGACTATGCGGCTGTGAAGATCGATTGTTTCCAGTGCCATGCGTCGCGACCCGATGCTGTGCCCTCAGACGAAGGCGAATGAAAATGGATGGCTTCGATCCGGGCAGACGCAGTTTTCTGAACGCCGCTGTTGCCGCTGCCGGTGTGACGCTGGCGCCCGGTGTCGTTCTGTATGGAATTACCAGGCCATCGGCAGCCATGGCACGGACGCCGGACGATGCCGTTTCGAGCGATGTGCGCTGGGGCATGCTGATCGACAGCAACCGTTGCGCAAGCGACTGCAATGAGTGTGTGACGGCTTGTAGCACGGAGAACGGGTTGCAGGGACATGGACGGACGGCGACCGATGCGCAGTGGATCCGGAAAGTCGATATCCATGATCCTGGCACGGGGTTAGGCAAGTCGCTGCCGGTGATGTGTCAGCACTGTGCTGAGCCACCGTGCGTTGATGTCTGCCCAACCGGCGCGTCGTTTAAACGTGCCGATGGCATAGTCCTGGTCGACAAACATACTTGTATTGGTTGCCGTTATTGCATGATGGCATGCCCTTACAAGGCAAGATCATTTGTCCACGAAGCGCTCGAAGATCAAAAACCCCATGCGCCACGAGGCAAGGGCACGGTGGAAAGTTGCACGATGTGTGTTCACCGTATTGATGACGGCGGGCAGCCTGCCTGTGTTGAGGCATGTAACGATACAGGCGGCGGGGCAATGCTCTTCGGTGATCTGAACGATCCTGACAGCGAAATTTCACAACGCGTCGCGAAATACGCATCGCAGCAGATTCGCGCCGATCTCGGGCTCGACCCCGGCATCCGCTACCAGAACCTGTGATCGGAGTGGTGGCATGAAACGGACTGTCTACAGCGAAATCGAGGGCCGAAGCGCGGCTTTCTTCGTGTTCGCCGCTATTCTCGGCGGGTTCGTCCTTGCCGGCCTGGGCGCAGCCATGTACATGGAACATTACGGCCACCATGTCACCGGGATGAGCAATCAGATCGTGTGGGGGACGCCGCATGTATTCGCAATTTTCCTGATCGTCGCCGCATCCGGTGCACTCAATGTGGCTTCTATCGGCACAGTTTTCGGCAAAGCGCTGTACAAGCCGTTGGGCCGCCTGTCGGGCTTGTTGGCGCTCGCGCTCCTGGTGGGTGGGCTTGCGGTTCTAGTGCTTGACCTTGGCCGGCCAGACCGCCTGATCGTTGCGATGACGAGTTACAACTTCAAGTCGATTTTCGCCTGGAATATTTTTCTCTACGTGGGTTTTATCGCGGTCGTTGCGGTTTACCTCTGGTTGCAGATGGAGCGGCGCATGAGCCGCTTCGTCAAGACGGCCGGTATGGTGGCGTTTCTCTGGCGCCTCGTGCTGACAACCGGTACCGGTTCGATCTTCGGTTTTCTTGTGGCGCGTGAAGCGTATGACTCAGCCGTCATGGCGCCCCTGTTCATTGCCATGTCTTTTTCCTTCGGTTTGGCCGCCTATATCCTCGTATTGCTGGCCGCCTGCCGGGGAAGTGGCAGGGAACTCGGCGATGTCGTATTGCGCCGGCTGGGCCGGCTGTTGGGCGTCTTCGTTGCGTTGGTGCTGTATTTCACGGCTGTGCAGCACCTGACCAATTTGTACGCGGCCGAGCACTCAGCCGTAGAGCGATTCATGCTGCTGGATGGTGGCATCTATACCGTGTTGTTCTGGGCTGTCCAGGTTTTCGCAGGCGGGATTTTGCCGTTGTTGCTGGTGTTCCGGTCGCCACTGCCAGGATTACGGAACGCCGGTCGTACAATGGCGCTGGCTTCGGTGCTGGTGATCGTGGGTGGTCTTGCCCAGGTCTATGTGATCGTGATCGGCGGGCAAGCATGGCCGCTGACTCTGTTTCCGGGCATGGTGGAGTCCTCGGGATTCCACGATGGCGTCATCGCGAGCTACATGCCGACGTTGCCGGAAATAGGCCTTGGGCTTGGTGGCGTGGCACTGGCGGGCCTGATCGTCCTCTTCGGGATCAAGGTGCTGCGAATCCTGCCCGCCACGCTCGCGAATTCGGACGGCGTAAGCACTTCATAATTACAACCCGATCGAGGTGCTCACTATCTCGGCTCACTTTTACATAGCTGCCGCGCATAAGTCCTCCGGCAAGACGTCGGTTTCGGTGGGGCTTGCCGCCGCACTGACAAAACGGGGTCTTGCGGTACAGCCATTCAAGAAAGGGCCTGACTACATCGATCCTCTGTGGCTGCAACGCGCCGCCGGCAAAGCTTGCTATAACCTCGATTTCTTCACCATGTCCCATGCCGAAATACTTGCCACTTTTGCCGGCAGAGCAGCTGCTGCTGATATCAGCCTGATTGAAGGCAACAAAGGGCTCTTCGATGGCCTCGATGTCGAGGGTTTGGACAGCAATGCAGCGCTGGCAAAAATGCTTTCGGCACCGGTTGTGCTGGTGATCGACACAGGCGGCATGACGAGGGGTATCGCCCCGTTGATTGGCGGCTATCTGGAGTTTGATCGGGGCGTGGACATCCGTGGTGTGATTCTTAACAAGGTCGGTGGCTCGCGCCATGAAGGGAAGCTCCGTGCGGCACTGGAGCGTTACACCGATACGGAGGTGCTGGGGGCAATCGGGCGTGATCAGGCGCTCGAGATTCCTGAACGGCACCTTGGCCTCATCCCGGCCAATGAGGCTGGAGAGGCCGATGTAACGATCGCTCGACTTGCCGACGCATTATCTGCAGGCGTCAATGTCGATCGTCTGATCGAGATTGCCGGTGCCGGGAAATTGCCACTAAAAGAGACACAATCCATTGCGAAACCCACAATCCCGGCGCCCGACGTGCGCATCGCCATCGCCCGCGACGCCGCATTCGGATTCTATTATTCCGATGATCTCGAGTCGTTTGCGGACGCTGGCGCCGAACTCATTCCTTTTGACGCGCTCAGCGATCCTGAGCTGCCTGAAGCGGAGGGTTTGTTCATTGGCGGTGGTTTTCCCGAAACTCATCTGACGGCTCTGTCAGCAAATCAGAGCCTGCGTACCGACATTCGGCAGGCTCTGGCCAGGGGCATGCCTGCGTACGCGGAATGCGGTGGGTTAATGTATCTGGCGCGCGGCATCGAATGGCAAAGTCAAGAGTACGACATGGTTGGCGCAGTGCCAGGTGACATCATCGTCGACGATCGTCCGCAGGGCAGAGGCTATGTTGTGCTTGAAGAAACAGGACAGGGTCCGTGGCGTCCTGCATCGGAGGGTTTGCAAAGTTCTGGCACAGGCGTTCCCGCACACGAATTCCACTACGCGCGCCTGGAAAACCTGTCCGGCGACCGCAAATACGCCCATCGAGTACTACGCGGTCACGGCATCGATGGGGAGCACGATGGCCTGCTGGTCGGCAATCTGCTGGCGGGCTTTGTCCACCATCGAAATACGGAGGCGGATCCCTGGGTCAGGCGTTTCGTGGAGTTTGTAAGGGAAAGATCTAGAGAGTGATTCTGCACGATTCAATACTCCTCAATCGCAGGCAACAGCTGATGGGCCCGGCCTATCGGCTTTTCTATGATGACCCTGTCCATCTTGTGCGCGGCGAGGGCGTCTGGCTGTATGACGCGAGCGGCAAGAAGTATCTCGACATGTACAACAACGTGCCGCACGTTGGGCATTGTCACCCGCGGGTTGTCGAAGCAATTTGCCAACAGGCGAAGACGCTAAATACACATACGCGCTACCTGCACGAAAACGTCGTCAACCTGGCCGAGCGCCTGGCTGGCAAGTTGCCTGACGAGCTCGATACGGCGATGTTCTGCTGCACGGGTAGTGAGGCAAATGAACTCGCCTTAAGGATTGCCAGGTCGGTCACAGGCGGGACCGGCATCATCGTCACGGACTTCGCGTATCACGGCAATACGCAAGCCATCTACGAAATATCGACCGACAGCATTCCAGCTGCCGAGGTGCCCGACTTCGTCGTGACAGTGCCGACGCCCGATACCTACCGTGGACCGTATCGCGAGGAAGATGCTGCCATGCAGTATGCGGCCCATGTACACAGCGCAATAGAACTTCTGCAGAGCCGCGGCATCAAACTGGCCGCCTTTGTCATCGATACCATCGTCTCGAGTGGCGGAGTCGTGTCGCCGCCGCCTGGATACATGCGGAGAGTTGCAGAAATTATCGGCGACGCAGGGGGACTGTTTGTTGCCGACGAGGTACAACCCGGGTTCGGTCGCACAGGCAAGAATTTCTGGGGCTTCGAGGCGGATGACTTTGTGCCCGACATTGTCACGATGGGTAAACCGATGGGTAACGGCCACCCGCTGTCTGCCGTTGTCGCAAGGCGGGAATTGGTCGACGAATTCGGCAGCCACGGCCGCTATTTCAATACCTTCGGCGGCAATCCCGTGTCTTGTGCCGCTGGTCTCGCGGTACTCGATGTTATCGAGAATGAGAATCTGCAGGAGAATGCAAGAATTGTTGGCGAACACCTGGTGGCTGGGCTCTGGCAACTGGCCGAGAGGCATGAATGCATTGGCGATGTGCGCGGCACCGGCCTGTTTCTTGCGCTTGAATTCGTAACGGACCGCGGGCGACGAACGCCGGCAACTGAGTTGACGGGCAGGATTGTTAACGCCTTGCGGGATCGCGGCGTTCTGACCGGGTCGATCGGCCCGGATGCGAACATATTGAAATTACGTAGTCCGCTGGTGCTATCAAAAAACGATGCCGACTATTTGCTCGGCATTCTGGACGAGACTTTGTTGGAGTGCTCTAAAAGGCGAAACGCTGGAACTACTCCGATGCCTGGCTAAGCTGCTTCGTGCACCCTTGCCTCGACCGGAGTATGGAACCAGTCAGGTTTGACGATCAACAGATCGCACGGCAGGTGCTCGAGCGTGCGTTCGGCCGTTGCACCAATGAACAGGCGCTTCCAGCGATTACGCGCCACGGCGCCCATGACCACGACGTCGGCCTCGAGAGTCTTGGCGATTAACGGCAGCTCCTCATGCGTCAATCCGGCAACCAGGTGCGCGTTGTCATCTCCAAGCCTATGGAATGACGTGATCTCGTTGAAGCGCTTCTGATGGTCTTCATGCATTTGCTGTTCGATTTCGTCAAATGGTAACGACACCGGTATGTAGGCGTTGGCCGTCGCCGTTGCGACAGCGATGCGCGGATCGTAGGAGTGAAATGCGTGTACATCGCCCCCGACTTTTTCGCCGAGCAACTTGCTGATCTGCAGAATCTCATCGTCAAGCGCCGCCGGCTTGTCGTGCTGATTCATTGGATCGATTGCAGCGACGAAAACCGGAGCCCCCGCGAGATCATTCGACTTAACGAGCCATAACGGTGCGGGGCAAGTACGAATAAGGCTCCAGTCGGTGTTCGTCAACAATGCGCGCGTGACCGCCGAGTGGTGATGTGTATCTTTGAATACGATGTCAGCGCCGCTGGAAACGGTTTGACGCACGATACCTTCGTACAACGGGTGATCCCATGTCGCGGTCGTTGTGACAGTAACGCCAGTTGCGCGAATCGGCTCAGCCAGTTCTTCGAGGAGTTTCTCCTGATTAGCGATGACTTCACTGCGCGCTTTTTCGAGCGACGGGGAGTCAAACAGGCGATCCCCACTCAGATACTCATTGTAATAGCAAACCAGCAATTCGAGTTCGGCGCCTGCTTTCCTGGCAAGCCAGGCGGCGCGATGCATTGCCGGTTGTACGTCAGCTGTCGGATCGACAACCGACAGGACTTTGGAAATCGTCTGCATCTTTGCACCTTGCCAATCTGAGACTACTCTGTCTCCTTACCAAGCAGGTTAGACGGCGGCAAAGCCAGTTTCCATAAGGCGTGATGCTTAGGAGATCGTGGAATTTACCTATAGTGGGATAGGTGGATGTACTGATTTCTGATTCCACCGGTCTACGATTAGATAGTAGCCTACCGCTATCGCGAGAATTCGCCATGCCAGAGGAATCCTACGGCGCGCAGCGCAAGCAACTGCAGCGCAAGAAAGCCGAATTGACGGCTCGACTCGAGCGCATTACAGCCAATTTGCGACGCGGTTACGATGCGGACTCAAAGGAACGCGCCAAGGAACTTGAAGATAGCGAAGTCGTTGATGCCCTGGGCAACGAGGCGCGCGAGGAAATTGCAAAGGTCTCGGCCGCACTCAAGCGCATGGATGAAGGCGAATACGGTATTTGTAACGAGTGCGGTTCTGACATCGATCGCGGGCGTCTCAGCGCGCATACCTATGCAAGAAAATGTATTGATTGCGCACGCTTCGACGAGCACCGCCGGGCTCACCAATAACAAGAATGACGGTCAGGCGGTCATGTGCATTTTGACCAGGTCGGCCAGCGACCTTGCCTGCATTTTCTCCATAACTCGTGCGCGGTGGATTTCCACTGTGCGTTGACTGACACCGAGCTCATAAGCGATGACCTTGTTCGGTTTGCCCGTTACGACAAGGTCGAAGACTTCGCGCTCGCGATTCGTAAGTCGTGCCAGTCGTTCTGCCACTTCAGCGTGCGCTTGCCGTTCCTCGCGACGCTCCTGGTCGGTCTTGAGCGCCTCGCGAATGCGATCAAGCAAATCCTGGTCGCGAAAGGGTTTTTGAATGAAGTCAACGGCCCCTTTCTGCATTGCATCGACCGCCATTGGTACGTCGCCATGGCCCGTGATGAAAATGATCGGCAGGGTGCTGCCGCGCCTCAACAATTCGTCCTGAAGTTCCAGTCCACCGAGTCCCGGCATACGAATGTCGAGAACGAGGCAACCGGCGCGATGGTCATCGACGCCTTGCAGAAACTCGTCACCGGACGCGAATATTTCGTGCTCGATATTGACCGAGTCCATCAATGCCTGCATGGCAAAGCGGATTGCCGGGTCGTCATCGACGATAAAAACGGTGGGCTGTTTGTCCTGATTTTGCGTCATAATATTCGAGTATGGCTGCCTTGATGCTGATTGGACCAGAATGGCTGCGAATTTGCGAGCCCGAGACAGGATAGAATTGACCGCATGGACCCCTTAGAGCATCTCGCGATAATCTGGGCAGCTGTTTTCGCCGCCGTCGTCATGGCGAAAATGACACGTATGACCCCCGTCTTGTATTTCCTGTTCATGGGTTGCGTCCTCGTCAATATCGGCGTTTTGCCCGCGGAGAGCGGGGCGTTCATTCGCAATTTCGCCGAACTCGGCATCATATTCATCATGTTTGCGCTCGGCTTCGAAGAGTCCACGGACAATTTCATGGCGAGCGTCATGCGTAGCTGAGGAATTGCGCTATTCGGTGCGCTGGCTCCGTTCGCCGTCGCGTACGTCATTGCGGATTACGTCTGGAACGACCCGAACATATCCCTGATGTGCGGTCTTGCGATGACGGCGACGGCTGTCTCGCTGACGATGGTGTCGTTGCAAAGTCTGGGTCTGCAACAGACCGTCGTGGCGACGAGAATCATGACGTCTGCGGTACTCGACGACATAGGCGCATTGATCATGGTGGCGATCGTCGTCCCATTAGCCACGGGTCAAGAGACCCTCAGCATGGTGTCGATGCTGATGACAGCCGGCAAAGCCACGTTGTTCTTTATCATCGTCACGATCATCGGTATCTGGATATTCCCGCGTAGCCATGCGAAATGGCTGAAACGGTTTCCATTGCTGCAACATCTCAGCCTGCAGACCTATATCACGTTCGATAAGGGCCGCTACGCGACGCTTGCGATATTGCTGGCGGCGCTGCTGGTTGGGCTCCTCGCGCTTTATTTCGGCTTTCATCCGGCTGTTGGTGCGTACATGGCGGGTCTCATCGTTCGTGAAGAGCACTTTCAGCTCAAAACTCAGCGCATCGACCAATATGGGCAGCCCGCTCACTCCAACGTATTCGCTGAGACCAAGCGAATCGTCGACAATGCCGCCTTTTCCTGGGTGGGTCCGGTGTTCTTTGTCGATCTCGGTGCCAAGATCCTGTTCGACTGGGATCTGCTGGTCGACGTGATGCCCTATGCTATTTCGATGACAGTCGGAATTGCCGTGTTCCAGGTGATGTCTGCCGGGCTCGCGGCACGCTACACAAGCGGTATGAATTTCGCCGAGAGCCTGATGATCGGTTTTGGCATGCTGGGAAGGGCAGAGCTTGCTTTTGTCGTCATCGACATCGCCTACGTCCAGCACGGCATTCTCAACAGGGAAGCGTTCTTCACCCTGATGATCACGGCGTTCTTCCTGAATGTACTCGTGCCGGTTACGATCACCTTGTGGCGCCCGCACTATTTGCGCGCGACTGAGCCGCTGCAGCCTCCCTACGAAAAAAGCACACCGTAGCTCCATTAACTTAGTCGAGCCGTTTCGAGAATCTCAGCGCCGCCGCGGTCATCGCGACGATCGAGAATGCGCCGAGGTAGATCAGTTCGAACGGCATATCACCCAGAGATGCTTCGCGCAGCATGATGCCTCGCGTGAGGCGAATGAAATGCGTGATTGGCAGCACTTCGCCCAGGTACTGAGCGACGATCGGCATGCCGTCGAACGGAAACATGAATCCGGATAGCAGAATCGAAGGCATCATCAGGAAAAAGGTTGCCTGCATGGCCTGAAACTGTGTTGCGACCATCGTCGAGACGAACAGGCCAAGTGCGAGATTGGCTGCAATGAACAGAATGGCGGCAACATACAAATCCAGCACGCTGCCGCGCACCGGAACATCGAAAAGCAGGTCACCGATTACCAGGATCAGGGCCAGTTGTATCAGTCCTATTGCGATATACGGCAAAATCTTGCCGGTCATGAGCTCAGCTGAGGTGACCGGAGTGTTGATTAGCAATTCCAGGTTACCGTGCTCACGTTCACGCACGATGGCGACAGCCGTGAAGATCATCATCGTCATCGTCAGAATGACGCCCATTAGTCCAGGAACAATGTTAACTGGGGTGCGCCGCTCCGGATTGTAATAGGGTCGCACTTCGATCGCGGGTTGTTCCTTCTTGCGACGATTCGAATCGAAACTGATGGGCATATTGCGCAATTGATTGGCGACACCGAGCACCGTCGGATCACTGCCATCGACAAGCAATTGTACAGCGGAGCGATTCTTGTCGATTACGCGACGATCGAAATCCTCCGGGATCGCCACGCCGATGGATATTTCGCCAGAGCGCAGCAAGGCCTCAAGGTCCGCCGTAGCAGCGACGCGTTGACGAATGTCAGCTACCTGCGTTTGTTCCAGCTGAGCGATGAATTCACGCGACAGGTGCGTATCCGCCTCATCGGCAACGGCGGTTTTCAGGTTACGAACATCGGTGTTAATCGCATAGCCAAACAACAGGATCTGCATCATCGGCATGCCGAAGATCATGGCGAACGTGAGTTTGTCGCGTCGCAGCTGGCGCACTTCCTTGCGCGTCACGGCCATGAGTCGTCCCAGGGATTTCATGCCGCAAGCTGCTGAGGTTTCAGGGTAACCGCGACGAATACATCTTCGAGCGTGGCGCGCGCGATGCGCGTTTTGGCCGCTACATTGTGCATTCGCAAGTTCCGGTTGACGATTTCCAGCGCGTCGCCGAACGACTCGGGCAACAGTACACGCAACCGAATTCCAAGCTGCGTAACGCTCGCGACTTCGGCAAGTTCATGAATCACAGCCTGCGCCCGGTAAGGGTTATCGGCGAGCACCTCGACGATGTTCATGCCGGTGCTGTCCTGCAGTTCCTGCGGCGAGCCGTCCGCTACTTTTACGCCGTGGTCGAGAATCGCGAGCTTGTGGCAGCGTTCTGCCTCATCCATGTAGTGCGTCGACACAAGAATTGTCGTTCCAGTCTCGGCCAGGCGAAACAGGTTGGCCCAGAAGTCGCGCCGGCTTTGCGGATCGACGGCGCTGGTGGGTTCGTCCAGCAGTAGCAAATCGGGGTGATGCAAGACGGCGCAGGCCAGTGCAAGGCGCTGTCTCTCGCCGCCACTCATCGTGCCTGCGAATTGCTTGTGCTTTTCGATGAGGTCGTATTTTTCGAGCAATTCGTCGATTCGGCTGGCGCGGTTCGCTTTCGGGTACGAGTAGATTTCGGCGATGAACTGAAGATTCTCGACCACCGTCATGTCGCCGAATAGAGAGAACTTCTGCGTCATGTATCCAATCTTAGGCTTAAGCTCTTTCGATTGGTCGGGAACGCGGTATCCCATGACATCCGCAACTCCTTCGGTGGGTGTCAGAAGGCCGCAGAGCATGCGTATCGTCGTGGATTTGCCCGAACCGTTCGGGCCGAGAAAACCGTAAATGGTTGCCTTGGGCACATCGAGATCGAGATGGTCGACCGCGCGCAGGTCACCGAAGTGCTTGCTCAGACCGCGTGCGCGAATGGCGAGATCATCCTTCATTCAGCATCAGCCAGTGACAGGTCAACTTCGACCGGCACGCCGTCGGGCAGGCGCTCACGCTCTTCAGCAACATCGACCTTGGCCAGGAAGGTGAGATGACCGCGATCCCGCTCTGTCAATGCGTAATAGGGCGTGAATGCCGCCTCCGACGCGACCCAGCGTACGCGCCCGGCAATCCCTTTGTCGAGTCCATCGACGTAAATTACTGTCGGCATGCCGATCCTGATTTGCACACGCAGGTGTTCCGGCACATAGACGCGCGCGTATGGTTGCTCGCCGGGCAGCATTATGAGCATCGCCTGCCCTGGCGCCGGCCGCTCACCCAGTTCGAACAGGCGGCTGTCCACGATGCCATCCACGGGTGCAATAATGTTGTGACGAGCGAGATCCACCTCGAGTAAATCGCGTCGTGCCGCAGCTTGTTTTAAAGCTTGTTCGGCTTGTGCGAGTTCCTCGACTGTCGTGCCACTCAACAATTCCTGGAGTTGTGCACGGCGCAGGTCATTGTTGGCCCCGGCCGCGTCAAGTGCCGCCCTGGCACGGTCCAGCAACTCGGGCGACGCGAGATTCCTGGCGAAGATCTCCTGAACGCGTGCGTAATCGGCACGACGGAACTTCAATTCGTCGCCAGCCCCGTCAACATTGGCGCGTGCTGCAGAAATTTGTTCGCTGCGTGGTCCGCGTACGAGTTCGTCGAGGCGTGCTTGCACCTGTCCAAGGGCTGCCTCGGATTCGGCAAGGCGCGCTGTTGCACGTGCCGCATTCTGACGCATCAGCACCTGACCTGCTGTTACTGACTCTCCTTCGGCCACGAGGATTTCGCTGATCGGCTCTGCAACTTCGGCGGTTAGCTCAATACGATCGGAAGCGAGTTCGCCGACAACGCGGTTGTCACCCGAAGTCGAGTCGCAAGCGCTTATCGTCAAAGCACATGCCACGACTATCCATTGCGGTGTAACCCTCACGATGCATCTACTTTCATGCGTGCAATGAGCAGGTCGAATTGAGTTTCGATCAGTTTGTCAGTGTCGGGACACTGTTTTTCGAACAGCAGCCTGAAGATGACCGAGAACACCACGGGCATGATGAAAAGGTGTGGTAATTCATTGACTACCGAACGACGCAACTCTCCACTTTGAACGCCACGCTCGAGCAATTGCCTGATAGCGGCCAAACCGCGCGCGACGACGTTGTCCCAGTAAAATTGCAGCAGGTCAGGGTGCTTCGGGCCTTCGGCGACCATCAGGCGCACGAGAATGCTGATGGGCGAGCCAGGCAGGGATTTGGCAAACTCAAGAAACGGGCCGCGCAAAAATTCTTCGCTCGATAGCTCCGAACTGTCGATGATGGCCGTCAGGGCATCGATCCTCGGCACAACGAAGCTGCGAATGACGGCCTTGAACAAATCCTCTTTGGTCTTGAAGTAGAGATACAAGAGGCCCTTGCTGACCCCGGCGCGCTTGGCAACGTCATCGACCCGTGTGGCCGCGTAGCCCTTCTCGGCGAATGCGGCGAGCGCGGCCTCGGTAATTTCCTGAGGCCTGTCCTCCTTGCGGCGGCGAAAGCGGGGTTCTGGCATGGTTCTGGTCCGTTACTGACTCATTGGTCAGTAAGTATAACTAATGACCGGTGGGTCAGCAAGTGAAGTGGGTCACAGATAGTGGATTCCTTCATAATGCGGCTCATGTTTACGTACATCGATCCCACTGTTCGCGAGCGCCTCGTTGCAGCGGGCAAGCTTTTCCGCATTGACCGTGACGGCGGTGGCACAATTAGTGTCCTCGGTCCCATACCAATGCCACTGCAGCTTGGCGAACGGCACGTGGATGTGCAGTGGTATGCCACCGTCCGCAATACCGAACTGACAAAACTGGATGATCTGGCCGCTGATCTACGAGCGAAGCATGGGGAACGGTCATTTGCGGAGCTGGCTTCATCCATGGCCGTCAACAGCGTCTTATTGGTCGGTGATCGCGGCTCCTGGACAGATCCGCTGGTGCGCGTGCATTCGAGTTGCATGACGGGTGACGTCTTCGGCTCGCAACGCTGCGATTGCGGTCCGCAGTTTCAGTCAGCCATTGATCTGATCGACCAGGATGAGCAAGGTGGCATGCTGATCTACATGTCGGGCCATGAAGGTCGTGGCATCGGCTTATGGGCGAAGGCCGCGACCTACCTGCTGCAGGATAGCGGCGAAGATACGTACCAGGCCAATCGATCCCTGGGCTTGCCGGATGACTCTCGCGACTTCAGCGATGCGGCTATGCTAATTAAGTACTTTCGCGGTGACGGTCCGTTCCGTTTGTTGACCAACAATCCGAAGAAGATCGAAGACATTGCGGCGGCAGGTCTATCCGACATTACTCCCGTCAAACATGTATTCGGCGTAACGGAATCCAATCGCCGATATCTGGAGGCGAAGCAAGACTGGGGACACGACCTGACAGTCGAGGACATCGGTGACGATTGACCGATTAAACAGCGCCTCGGCGTCGTTCGAGTTGAAGTCTGACCTCGTGCGCGCGTTCTTCGGTGATCGAGAACGTGGCGATCGCCCATATCGCGAAACCTGAGGCGATACATGGCACAGACGCATCGAAAAGGCGCATAAGGAATATAGTCCTCTCGGCCTGGTTGCCGTCGAGCGCGACGTCGAAACCCGTTGCGTTGAGCAGGAAGCCGCCGCCTGCTATCGCAGCCGCCATGCCGAGCTTCACGACCCACCAGAAGATCGAACCGTACATGCCTTCCCGGCGCTCATGCGTTTCGAGTTCGTCCATATCGACGACGTCCGCAATCATTGATGGCATCAGCGTAAAAAGGCCGCCCAGGCCAAAGGCCATTAGGGGGGCAGGAAGCAGCAACAGCCATGGGGTGTCGGGGTTGTAACAAACCCATTTGAGGGCGTAGCCGAAAATTGAGATTCCGGTCGAAACGAAAAAAGCGCGCCGCTTGCCAATTCTGGTGCCGAGCCAGGTGACGAATACGATCACGCCCAAAGTCGACAGGGCACCCAGTAATCCCGAATGTCCCACAAACGCGGCACCAGCGTCTGTATCGCCTGCGAAGACATAGTAGATGATGACGTAGGACTGAAATGAAGCGATGAGTATGAAGCCGTTGAAGACAAGGAAGGTTGCGGCGCAGAGCTTCAGGAACGGTTTGAACTTCAAGGTGATCATGAAGCCTCGCAAGAAACCCTTGATGTTTCGGCTCAGGACGTTGCCAGTGTCATCAGGCTGTTCGTCTTTTTCATGCACCTCGGCCTCGGCGACCCCCTTGAACCGCTCACGCAGAAAGATCGCCGGCATTACACCAATGACAATGACAACGATCCCGATGATGATTGCAAGTCCGGCCGCCCCGTCGACCATGCCATCGAACCAGCGCTTGCTATGCATAATCGCGAGGAAGTAGGGGGCGATCATGTAAGGGACCTGGCCGATAAAGTTTTGCACGCCCATTAGCCGCGTGCGCTCGTGGTAGTCGGGTGTCAGTTCATAGCCAAGCGCAACCCACGGCGTCGCGAACACCGTATAAGCGAGGTAAAAGATCAGTGAGCCGGTAAGGAAATACCAGAAATAGAAGGACTCACTCTTGTCGGCGGGTAGCTGCCAGAGCAGGGCGAAGACGATACCGACCGCAATTGCACCAAAGAAAATATAGGGACGCCGCCGACCCCAGCTAGTTTTGGTGTTGTCAGAGATGTAACCCATTAGCGGATCGGTGATCGCATCCGTAAGGCGGGGCAGAGCACCGAGCAGCCCAACCAGTGCCGGGTTCATGCCTAAACCCAGATTTAGCACGATTACCATGCCACCAATGGCTGCCGCCAATAGATTGTTTACGAATGCACCAAGGCCATAGATCAGCTTCTGATGGAACGGAATTCGATCTTCTTGCGCTGTTTCATAATGTTCCATTGCTGACGCATCGTCCGGGAAATTGACAGCGCTGTCAATTTTTGGCACTATGCCGTTTCTGACAGCGCTGTCAGTATAAGTACGCATCGCAAGGCTGTCCCGGGGAAGTACATAGTTCCTGCAATGAAACACACAGTGCATAACGAGGCTTCATTGTGCCTGCAGGCACTCCGTGTCGCGTCCGGCGTTCTGACGTTTCCCCCGTTTACCATCTCGATTCACGAGGCAAATACCCATGGCTAAGGCAAAATTCGTCGCTCGGCAATTGAGCGCAACTTCACGAAACGCCGGTATCGCGGCATTAATTCTTGTTTGTGTGGCCGCATGCGGCGGCGTTGACGGCGAGAAGCCATCAGGGGACTTCGTGGCACCCGTTGTTGAGTGGCAAATCGTATTTGAAGACAATTTCGACGGTGCCACTCTCGATATGGCCAAATGGAATGTTGAATCAGGCGATGGTTGCCCTGACTTGTGTGGTTGGGGAAATAACGAATTACAGAGCTACGGCGCTGACAACATTAGCGTTGCGGGCGGTGTGCTGAGTATTGCAGGGCGCGAAGAGCTGGATGGCAGCTACACCTCTGGCCGAGTCAATACGAACGGCAAATTTGAGTTCGAATACGGCCGAGTCGAAGTCAGTGCACGTATCCCAGCTGGGCAAGGTACCTGGCCGGCAATCTGGGCACTGCACAGTGACCCGACTATTTACGGTCCGTGGCCACTGTCGGGCGAAATCGACATTATGGAGGCCTTCAATTACGGCGTTGACGGCAATCAGTCCACTAAAAGTACGACGCATTACGGACTACCGACCGCTCCATATGACGGCACCGGCTCATCGACTGATTTGCCGTCGAATGCCGACCTCGGTTTCCATGAATACGCCATCGAGTGGGAAAAGGACAAGATACGATTCTTCATCGATGGGCAGCATTTCCAAACGCAGAATTCCGATAACTGGTTCACCTATTATCCGGCTGGCGAAGATGGCCTTTACGATCCGCTGGGTCCCAACACACTCGGCCTTGAAGATGCACCATTCGATCAAGCGTTTCATCTGCTGATCAATTTCGCGATCGGCGGCGACCCTGTTGGCGACCCCGATATGTCCACGGTATTTCCACAGACACTGGACGTCGACTACGTCCGCGTTTTCGAATGTGCCAATGCCAATCCGGGAACAGGCCGCGGTTGTGGAATAGCGGATGCATCTGTTGTTCCACTTGAGGATAACGACGGCGGATCGCTCGAAACTTCGGTAACCGCGCAACCCTATATTGAAATCCTGGACTTATTCCTGGACGGGCCCGAAACCATCACGATCACGATTGGCGAGGAAAGCGGTAGCAACGAGTTACAAGTCGACGGGTTCACAGGTCCCGGTGCTACGGTAATCAACGACCCCGCGTTTCCAGACCCTGACGATGCTGCTAATACAGTGTGGCATGTCAGTGTCGCCGGTGACGTCGCGAACGTTTTCCTCGGGACGCAAGATTTGACTGCTGATCCCATTCTCGACTCCGGTTTCAACTTCTCGGGAGGTGGCCTCGGCGGCGATCCTGTGGGCGAAATCGTTTTCGATATGCAGGTTAATTCGATGACGCCGGGTACGAGTTTGCTGGTCAAACTCGATAGCGGCTTTCCAAATGTAGGAGAGGTGGTACTACCAGAATCTGAATTGACCATGGGCGCATGGAAGACGTATTCAGTCAAATTTGATGATCTGCTCGCTAACCCTGGCTTCGTTGACTGTTGCGGTGGTGCGGGTGTCGATCTTGAAAACGTGGTCAACCCATTTGTTTTTGAAGTTGTCGGCGGAGATGTCGACGTTTACCTCGATAATATTCGTGTTACCAATGCCTGCTATGTCGTTGGTGCCTGCAAGGCATCACCGCATACCAAGGGTATTCCTGATTTCGTCGTTTTTGACGATGCTGTGAATGTTGCGACCTGGGACACCGGCATTGCCGCTTCCGATTCAGGGTCCGGCTGGACAGACTACACCGATGGCACGGATCCGGCCAATAAGGCCAATTGGGCCATCATTGATGATGCCGATGCGGCCCGCGGGCAAGTCATAGACGTCACCTTTAACGACAGTGGCGAATTCGGCGTCTGGTTTATCCGGAGTACGGGCGCAGTTGACATGAATGCCTACAGTGCCGGTGCCGTCGTGTTTGACATCATTGTCGACGACTATGGTTCTAACACAGATGGCATGACCATGAAGGTCGATTGCTTCTTCCCATGCACCAGTGGCGACAAGAATCTTGGCGTTATTGCTGACGGAGTGTGGGAGACGGTCACGGTGCCGGTCTCTTCACTGACCGGCAGCGGCCTGGATCTGAACGCGGTGAATACCGGAGTCGTGATTTTCCCGACCAGTCAATCCGGAACCATCCGCTATCGTCTAGACAATATCCGCTGGGTTGCAGAAACCGAGGCACCACCGCTCGCGCAAATCGATTTGCCGGTAACGTTTGAGAATCCTGGCGTGGACTACTCGCTCAGCGACTTCGGTGGCAATGGCAGCAGTATCGGTACGGACCCGGTTGATGGCGCGAATTCTGTCGCGGTAACGATTAAAGGTGCGGGCTCAGAAGTCTGGGCGGGTACGGTAATAGGCACTGGTGCAGGATTCGCGAATCCGATTCCGTTTACGCCAACCGAGACGCAGATGTCGATGCGAATCTACTCGCCGGCAGCTGGAATTCCGGTGCTGCTCAAGGTTGAAAATGACGATGCTTCCCTGTTCTCAGAGGTAACGGCAACAACGACAATGGCAGATACCTGGGAGACGCTTGCCTGGGACTTCAGCACTGTAGGCATCGATACGTCGGTCGTGTTCACACGCGCAATCGTGTTCTTCGACTTCGGCACAGCAGGAGCCGATGACACCTATATGTGGGATGACGTTGCATTCGGAGCGGGCGGACCGGTTGTAGCACCAGTGAATTTACCGGTAACGTTTGACGATGGCAGCGTGGATTACGAACTGCAGGACTTTGGCGGAAATGCAACGAGCCTGATCGCTGACCCGGACAATGCGGCCAACACCGTGGCCAGTAGTAACAAGGTTGCGGGCGCGGAGACCTGGGCCGGGACGACAGTGGCTAACGTATCGGGCTTCGAATCGCCAATACCGTTTAGTGCGACTGAGACGTCCATGACTGTTCGGGTTTACTCGCCGGTTGCCGGTATTCCAGTACTGCTCAAGGTTGAAGATAAGACCAACGGGGCTGTCAGTGTCGAGACACTGGCAACGACGACGATGGTTGATAGCTGGGAGACGCTGACCTTCGACTTCAGCAATGAAGC
>Ga0255052_10000012_pt1 | contig 139079 bp, 127 predicted proteins | sample JV7_2_21_MG_FD_188632 | JGI IMG/M metagenome (GOLD analysis project Ga0255052, IMG submission 188632) | Seawater microbial communities from Jervis Inlet, British Columbia, Canada - JV7_2_21 | ecosystem: Environmental > Aquatic > Marine > Inlet | place: Canada: British Columbia | collected...
GCCGAATGAACGCACTGAACAACAATTAGAAAACAAAAATCCGGCTATGCCGGATCATAAAAATCGCATCGAAAAAATCGCGGCTGTAATGGCAACTTCAGGAACGAGTTTTTCAACAGAATAGGCCGAAAGCAGACCCACAAAAATTCAGATTTCAAATGATCTGAAAGACCGCTTCAGGCGAAAGCGGACACTCGAGTACTTGACAAAATTTCCGTCCAATCCACCAGCTGCCGAACGTCCGGTTTGAGGACCAGCCCGGGTTTGATGGACACCTTTAGATGTCCGCATAATGCGGAAGGAGGTGTCTCATGGCAAAGAAGAAATACCGACGATACAGTCCCGAGTTCAAGCGTCATGCATTGAAACGAGCGAGCGAAGATGGCGTGACGGACAAGGGAGTCTGCGAAGATCTTGGTATCAGTGAACGTCAACTACGTCGTTGGCGAGATCAATACCGGCTTTTAGGTGATGAAGCGTTTCCTGGCCAGGGTAAGAGCCGGGACGAGGAGCTGGCAGAACTTAAGCGCAAGCTGGCAAAGGCTGAACAGGAAAGGGATTTTTTAAGAGATGCGGCGGTTTTCTTTGCCAAGGAGTCGAAATGAGATACATCTGTATCGATCGGCGCCGCAAGCAATACCCAGTGATGATGATGTGCCGGGTACTCAAGGTATCAAGAAGTGGTTACTAAGCCTGGCGTGTCAGGCCGGAGAGTCAAAGGGCGAAGACGGATCGAGAGCTCACACGCGTAATTCGGCGCATTCATGTCGACAGTGATGGCGTGTACGGCGCAACGAAGATCACCGCTGAACTGAAAGAAGAAGGCCACCCGTGTGGCAGGCACAAGGTTGCCCGATTGATGCGAAAAGCCGGCCTCAAAGGCTGTCCCAAGCTGTTTTTCAAGGTCACCACACAGCGTGACCCGAGTCATCCGGTAGCGGACAACCTGCTTGAGCAAGACTTCACGGCTGAGGGCCCGAACGAGCGTTGGGCGTCTGACATCACGTACATCTCGACCCACCAGGGATGGTTGTATCTTGCGGTGGTGATGGATCTTTACTCACGGCGTATCGTGGGTTGGTCGATGGATCGCTGGATCAGTCGGCACCTGGTCATTGATGCACTGAACATGGCAATTGGCCAGCGCTGTCCTGAAGGAGAGCTATTGCATCATTCTGATCGTGGCAGCCAGTATACGAGTGATGACTTTCGTGACGAGCTGGACAAGCACGGCATCCAATGCAGCATGAGTGCGCGAGGCAACTGCTACGACAATGCGGTGGTTGAAAGCTTCTTTGGATTAATGAAGCGCGAGCGAGTGAATCGCACACGTTACCTGACTCGAGATGAAGCGAAAGCCGACGTGTTCGATTACATTGAACGTTTTTATAATCGCAAACGCCGACATGGTTATCTTGGTAATATTAGTCCGGCGGTTTTTGAGGAACGTAACCAAAAGCAATTTCAAACGGTCCATTAAACCGGGGTCGAACCATTACCCCCGATAGCTGCCGTTGGCCGATGATCGGTGTGAAGGGCCGCTTGTGACCTATTCTGTTGAAAAACTCCGTATTACGATGATCAGAAAATTCAAAGGAATTTTTTAGTCGCCTGGTGCGCGAATCACAGATCGATTGTGTCGTTCTAAGTTGCGTCAGGCCGGATTTTCATGCGACTTCTGCTACCCCCTCGTACCTACAGTACGCAATGTCGCTCAAATCGCAAATGAAATCGTCGCTCATTTCAAAACAGAGTTTTTCAACAGAATAGACCCAAAGCGGCCTCTGCTAAGTACAAGCCAGAATTGACGCGATTCTCCTGTCGGCGCATAAGACTTGATTACATTCGACAAAGGCAAGCCTGACAAAAGTCAGTGACGCAAAGCCACGGGTCCTCGCTTCCTCTGCAGTGGTCTATTGCGACGAGAGGAGAGCGCGTTTGATGAAGAGTGATGAGGAGAAGAGCATGTTGGGTGAATTATTTGGTAAGGAGAAAGGCAAGGTCATCGTGCGACGGGTGCTGCCGACTACCGGCAATCCCAGAGTAGAGGTCTCTTTCGAATCTGCTGGATCCCTGGTCGGGGTGAACACAAAGAATATGGGAACCTACTGGTCCGAGCTCAAAGCCGACGGCACAGTTTATGGCGAAGGTCAGGGAATCGTCAGAGGTGAGAACGGAGAGATAATCAGTTGGAAGGGTCAAGGGGTTGGGGAGCTGACACCGTCTGGTGGTGTGTCCTACCGTGGATCTTTGTACTACAACACTCAAGCGGACAATCTGCGTAGCTTGAACAAGCTCATGGGCGCCTTCGAATTCGAGGTCGACGCGGACGGCAATACTTCGCTAGATGTTTACGAGTGGAAGTAGGCGTAGTAACGGGGTCAAACCGCAGGTTCCCGGTGCAATGTAGATTGTGCCTGCGGTTTTTCTCACCAGCTGGTCGGAAGTTTTTAGCCGGTCAGAAACCGACAATCGCGTATCTCTTTGCATCCGGCGACTGAAAATATTTGGCTCGTTGGGAGAGAGTGGTCAAACAGACCTATGGGGCCTGTCAGGAATTTTGTTGCCAAAATAAGGCTAACTCAGCTACGCCGAATGTTATAAGGGGCAATCCCCGGCCCTGAGTGATTGCCTGTCAGCTGCGATCACTATCGCTGAAAGCAGGACGGAGTAACTATATCTGGCCGTTTGCGCAAGTCAGAATCTAGTATCTCCAGCGTTTTTGACTTCCGCTTTGCCCCCGTAAGCGGTCATTGAGCCGATAGGATTGTGAGGGGCCGCTGCTGACCCGAAGCGGACAATTGTTCAGGTTTCTTCGAGACGCAGCACAAACCTGTTGGTGTCAGAGTGCAGACGCCGTTCACCGTGGTATCGATTCGTAGTCAACACAATCGCGTCCCGACCTGCATGTGGTGTTCATAAGCTCGTTAAGTTAATTGAAGGCTCCATCGGGGCTCTATCAGATATACAATTCAACTAAGCCTCAGAGAATAGGAAGCTATATGCGTCGCACATGCTTGATGATCGCGATCTTTATCGCGGCTTGTGACGGGTCATCCGAAAACAATCCTCCTGTGAGTTTTGACGCTACCATTACCTTGGAGGAGGACGGCAGTGTTCAGTCAACCCTGAACGCTACGGATACAGATGGCGATCCGATCCGATTCTCTGTTGGCCGCAGTCCAGCAAACGGCGTAGTTGAATTGTCCTCGGATGGTGCCTATACCTTTCGCCCGAACTCGGATTTTTTCGGCGGCGACAGCTTCGATTTTCTCGTGACGGACAACAGCGGCGCAAACGACGTAGGTACTGTGACTATCACAGTGACTCCCGTCAATGACGCACCCGTTTCGACCGATCAGGCGCTAATGGGATCAGAGGACTCTCAGCTGCAGCTAACGCTGTCCGTAGTCGATATTGATGACACATCGCTGACGTACCAGATTACAGAAGATCCACTCAACGGCGACGCGGTGATCACGAATGGTGAATTGCAATACACCCCTGACCTGAACTTCAACGGATCAGACTCGCTCACATATCAGGTCGATGATGGGGCGCTGACCGATACCGCGATGATAGACATCTCAATCGCGCCCGTGAACGATCCACCGATAGTGATGGTGACGGGTGACGACTATGTGCTCAGAGGGGAGCTTGTTGAGTTAGATGCCTCTGGAAGTTCCGATGTGGATGGCTCACTCCTAACGTATTCCTGGGAGCAGTCATCCGGACCGAATGTGACTCTCACTAACACTACAGGACCACAGACTGGCTTCACCGCACCCTCTGCTGTGTCACGAATCACACTGACACTCACCGTGAGCGACGGGCAGACCATATCTACGGAACCTGTTGAGATTGGCGTTGCCGGCTGGGCTCAGGTCGCCGGGGGCAGTTTGCATACAGTGGCGCTGCGTGAAGACGGGTCACTCTGGTCGTGGGGAAGGAACAGCGTTGGACAGCTTGGTGACGGGTCCACTATCGACTCGCTGACGCCGAGGTTGATCAATAATTCTGAGTTGTTCGTGAGCATCGACGCCGGGGATCGTACGAGTTACGCATTGCGAGATGACGGAACACTTTTGTCCTTTGGAACGGGCCTTCTTGGGCAATTGGGTAATGGTCTGGTTGAAAGTTCTTCGACCCCCGTGATCGTCCAAGGTGGCCCATATACTGCGGTCTCAGCGGGCGGCCAGTATGCAATCGCATTGAAGTCTGATGGCACACTTTGGTCCTGGGGGATAGGCGACATCGGGGCCTTGGGTCGTCTTGGAATTAGCGGGGGTGCAAATCCTAACCCTGGTCAGATCGGTCTCGAATCCGGCTGGATTGAAGTTCGGGCGGGCGGAAACGCTGCAAGCGCACTCAAAAGTGACGGCAGTTTGTGGAGTTGGGGACAAAACCAGCATGGTGAAATCGGAATTGGCAGCATACAACCACCGGGGCAGTTGGACGGCGTGCGTGAGCCGATGCAAACCGGGGCCGCCGTGAACTGGACGGGCCTTTTCCGGGGAGACAGCGTTTTCTTTGCCTTACAGGACGACATGACGCTATGGGCTGCCGGGAGAAACGAGTGGGGTACTCTGGGACTGGGATTTACGGGCGCTGATGAGCCCAACCTTGTGCAGGTTGGCCCAGAAAACGACTGGCAATCCGGCTGCGCGTCTAATCACGCGCTTGCACTGAAATCAGACGGCACATTATGGGCCTGGGGAAGGAATCTGACAGGTGAGCGGGGAGATTCTGATCCGGCCAACAGCGGAGTACCGAGGCAGATCGGATCAGATAGCGACTGGGTATTCGTTGGCTGCGGGCAGCAATCCTCATTCGCGATTCGGGAAGATGGATCGCTCTGGTCTTGGGGAAACAACTTTGGTGGTAACCTTGGACACGGAGATACTGTGGATCGGTGGGCTCCAACGCGTGTGGGAGACTAACCGAGCCGAGGGGTGTTCGCACGATATCCAAGTTGTCGCAAGCGCATAGAGAACTGCCAAGCAATGTCCGCTTGTGACCCGAAGCGGACATCGAGAGACAAGCATAATTCGGAAATACTTCCTCTGGAATGTCTATTCAAGAGGTCTGTTTCTACCACACAGCTAACAACGGAGGATGATCGGCGTGCCTATCCCGAATCGCTCACAGCTGTCGGATCTCCGCGGCGTCACGCGCATGACAATCGACGCGACGGATACAATCGCCGAGGTCGTCGAGAACATGCACCGCACCATACAACTACGGCCAGGACCGCTGGGCGCTTCCTTGACCGACCGCCCGCGCGGCATCACCGGTCTTGTATATCGCTGTGTACGAGGGGGTATCCGTCTCGTTGGACGGGCTGTCGATGCCAGTCTCGCAGGTGTCACACCATTGCTGCCGGAGGGCAAGTCCTCGCCGACCCTGGACGCATACCGATCCGCGGCAAACGGGGTGTATGGCGATTATCTTTTGCGGACCGAAAACCCGCTGACCATCGACATGAGCCTGCGTTATCGCGGCCATCGCGTAAACCTGCACGATCCAATGCGCGTATTAGAGCAGCAAGGTGATGTGACGCCAGCTAGCAAGCTCGTGGTGCTCGTGCACGGGCTCTGCATGAACGACCGACAGTGGAATCGCAACGGACACGACCATGGCGTAGCGCTTGCCGATGAACAGGGATATCTGCCGCTCTACTTGCGCTACAACAGCGGCCTGCACATCGCGAGCAATGGTCGCCTGCTTGCAGAGATGCTGGAGACGCTAATCGGGAATTGGGCGACGCCGCTCGATGAGTTCGTCATCATTGGCCACAGCATGGGAGGACTTGTTGCTCGCAGCGCCTGTCATCACGGGCGCCAGGCAAGGCATGCCTGGCCGAAATATCTTCGGAAGCTCGTATTTCTCGGTACGCCGCATCACGGCGCGCCGTTGGAGCGCGGCGGTCATGGTCTCGATCTTGTGATTCAATTGAGCCCGTACTCGATGCCATTCACACGCTTAAGCAAGGCGCGTAGCGCCGGTATCACCGACCTGCGCCACGGCGCAATCTCGGGAGGGAACGATATCGTGCCACTGCCTTCGGGCGTGAAATGCTATGCGGCAGCTGCAGTGCGTGCGACAAAGCGCAGCCTGCTTAGCGAGCGATTGATCGGAGACGGGCTTGTGCCGCTCGACAGCGCGCTCGGACGACATCGCGATAGCGCCCGGATGCTGGCAATTCCGAGGAATCGCCAGTGGGTTGGATACGGGATGGGGCACTTAGAACTCTTGAATCGCCCAGAGGCGTATTGCCAGCTATCCACTTGGCTGCAAGAGCCGGGATAAAGCCGACGTTGGTCGAACATTACAAACGGCGTAGCGCAAAGATGATGGTAGGCGACTACTGGTTCTTTTCGTCGAGGAGCCGTTCCATTTCATCCATAACCGCGTTCATCTTCTTGACGATGGCCTCGTATGGTTCAGGCGTCGCAAGATCAACTCCTGCGTTCACCAGTAGCTTGTACGGATAGTCCGATCCACCGGCGCGCAACAGGTTCTTGTAGTTCTCGACACCGGCTTCGCCTTCGTCAACGATCTTTTCGTACAAGGCCGTGCCGGCCGTCTTCGACGTTGCGTACTGGAAGACATACATGTTGTAGTAGAAGTGCGGCACGAACATCCACTCGTTCGTGTACAAATCATCAATCACTACAACATCATCGTCGTGCCCATGGTAGCGGCGCAGAATCTCACCATACATTTCCGTTATTCGGTCACCCGAGAGTGCTTCGCCGCGTTCGGCCGCCTCGTAAAGAGCCAGCTCGAATTCGGCGAACATCGTCTGACGGAAAAACGTGCCGCGCATGCCCTCAAGGCTGTGCCCGAGGTAGAACAATTTCTCATCGATCGTTTTGGCGTTCTTCGACATGTAGTTCTGGAGAATCAGCTCCAGCGACGTTGACGGTATCTCTGCAATAAAGGTCGCATAGCCTGCGGTCTCAAACGGCTGCGTCTGCTTGGCGTACACCGTATGCATGGCATGTCCCCACTCGTGTGCGAACGTCGATAGCGACGAGTAAGTGTCGTTGTGGTTGAGTAGCACATATGGGTGCACATCGTAGGCGAAATTGGACATGTAGGCGCCGGAGCGTTTGCCGCGTTGCGGATAGACATGCATCCAGCGCTCTTCCATCGCCTTCTCTTGCATGCTCACCCAGTCCTCACCGAGCACCGCCATGGCCTCCAGCGTGATCTTCTTACTCGTGTCCAGATCGAATTCACGATCGAGCGATACTAACGGCGGGTAAATATCGTAGTAGTGCAACTGTTCGACGCCGAGCATGCGGGCCCGCAATTTGAAATAGCGATGCAGGGTCGGCAGTGCATTGTTTACCTGTTCGACTAGCGTTCGATAGACGCTGGGCGGCAAGTTATCCTGGAACAGTTCGCGGTGCAGAACGCTGTCGTAGTTCCTCGATTTCGCAAGTGCAACCTGGGTCTGCAGGTGCGTGTTCATGACCATACCGACCGAGCTGCGATACTCGGCCCATTTGCCCCAGAACGTATCAAACGCGAGTTTTCGATCATCGCGATTGGCGCTGCCACGAGCTTTGCTGTAACCCTGAGAGTCGACAACCAGTTCTTCGCCGTCAGACAAAGTAATCGTCGGCCAGGGGATATCCGAATTGGCAAGCAAGCTGTATGTGTCGTTTGGTGCCCCAAATGTCTGCGAAAAGTAGGACAGCGTTTGTTCTGTTTCGGGGCTCAGCGTGTGGGCAGCATTTCGCAGGCTGTCGTCCAGCCGATGCTCGAATGGCTGCAAGCGCTCGTCTTCCTTGATGTACGACTCGATAATTTCCCGGCCGACTTGTATCAGCTCGGGCTGCATCCACGCTGTCGCCTCGCCAAAACGAGCGAACATGATGTCAGCGAGTTGCCGCCGCTCTTGCGTTACGGATTCGCGCAGATCTTCATCGGCATTGAGTGACGCGTATACGTAGACCCGGCGAGCCTTGCGGTTTGTGTCGGACACGAATCGATAGGTGGTGTACAAGGAGTCGGCGCTTTCGCCGAGCGATCCCCTGAGGCTATCGATCTTCTCGAAATCGGCCATGACCTCGTCGCGTGCCCGGCTCCAGGCCTCGACGCTCGGGTACAGGTCCGTAAGGTTCCAGGTTGCTTGCGGGTTCGTGGCTTCCGCCTCCTGTGCAAGCACGGGATGAGCCGCAACAAGGACGATAGCCACACTGAGCGGCAGCAAGAGATTGCGCATGGTGTTTCCCCAGTTAAAATTCTTTGGCTAGTAGACAGGCCTACTCGGCGAGAGTTTCCTCGATCCAGGCGTCAATACTCGTGCCGAGCATCGGCAATGTTACGGAGCCGCTTTCGAGTATGCGATTGTGAAAAACCCTGATATCGAAGCGATTGCCCAGACGTGTCTCCGCTTTCTTCCGCAAGCGCTGGATCTCGAGGCTACCAACCAGGTAGGACGTCGCTTGTCCCGGCACTGCGGCGTATCGGTCTACTTCACCGGAAACGGCATCATAACCCTCGGCCGTATTCTCCAACATGTAGTCAATCGCTTCCTGCCGGCTCCAGCCCATGACATGCATGCCCGGGTCGACGACCAGGCGGGCGGCGCGATACGCCTCGTTGGACAACATGCCGAGACGCGCGAGATCACTCGAGTACAGGCCGATCTCGTCCGCAAGTCGTTCTGAGTACAGCGCCCATCCTTCGCTGGTGCCGGAACTCCACATGTAACGCAATATCGGATGCAGCGACTGGTTTTGTAATGCGATCGAGGAGTCGAGGTGGTGGCCGGGCCAGCTTTCATGAAAAGCTGTCGATTCGGTGCCGGCTTTGCTAATGCGGGTCGGGTTGTAGGTACCGACCTTATAGATGCCAACGCTGCCGTCCGCCGATCCTGCCGAATAAAATCCGCCGCCGGAATCTTTTTCATAGGCGGGCGAGGGCGTAACAATGAGTTTCGATTTCGGCACGTAGGTAAACCAGTCGGACATCGCGGCCTCGGCTCTACCCACCGCTGCATTGACGTAGTCGAGCATTGCCGACTCGCTCGCAAACGTGTACTCGGTGTTGGTTCTGAGCTCCTGCAGCAATGATTTCAAATCGTCAGTGCCGAACGACTCTTTGGCGATGGCGAGCATCTCACTTCGAATGCGTGACATATTGGAGAGGCCGGCGCGGTGAACATCGAGAGGATCCATAGGCAAAGACGACCAGTAACGCACTGATGCCGCATAACACGCTTCCCCATCGGGAATATTTGACACGCCGGTTTCCTCGCGGCCGCTATAATCATCCGCCAGGAAATCACGGTAACGAATAAGAGCGGGTGTGATTCCCGATTCCACGACTTTACGGTATGCCTTGGTAAATTCGATGTCGTCGGATCGGATCGCGGGGTCGATAAAAGGTGATTCATCGATGGGCGAGTCGATCATTGCAGTGACCTGTGCTATGACAGCATCGACGTTGGTTTGGGGAGCGAGATAACCTGCGTCACGGCCGCGCCGCAGATTACTGATTTCGGTGTCGAGATACCGGGTAATATCGGCCGCACGCGCGAGCGCGGCGTCGCGATCACTATCGGTGTCGACCGGCTGCCCGGCAAGCGTCGACGTGATCATCGTCTGCCAGCCTGTCCAGGTTGGGCTGATGTTCCACAACGCCATGCGGCAAACGCGTTTGCCGATAAGTGCCTGCAGTCTTTCACGAGTAAAAAGGTAGGTCACCGCAGCCGGCGTTCCGGACACCATCGTCGGATCCAGTGCGTCGAGTTCGGCCAACCACACGTCGACCGCAGCATCAAAGGCCGCCAGGCGCGATTCGCTGTGGTCGCCAAAGCGGTCCATCGGCGCATCAGGAAACCCGGGTTCGTAGGCTTCCTCGGGAAACTGCGAGTAGTAGCCGTTCACGAATTCCGAAGCGATTGCCTCGACGCGCTCTGCCGCAGTTGGCTCTGGCGTGCCTGAGCAGGCCGCCAATAAACCGATAAAAAGTATAAAAATCAGATGTTTAAACGTTATCATCGTCGTCCCGGTGCTTACTCGCAGGCCGCAATCAGACCATACATCGGCGGCCGATTACAGGGTCTGCGATAATACGCGGACCAGGCAAACCGACGGTGGATAATGGTCGCCGCGGAATGCAGAATGCCCGCTAAACAATAATTACAGGGTTGCTAGGCACTTGACGTTTCTTCGTTACACGATACCCAACAGTTTCACGGCCCTGAGTTTGTTACTCGGCGTCGCTTCGATCGTCACAACGCAATTGGGTGACCTTACGCTGGCTGCCTGGTTTATCGTCTGGTGCGGTTTGCTTGATGTCCTGGATGGCGTTTCGGCGAGACTACTAAAAGCTACGTCGAATTTTGGCGCCGAATTCGATTCGATGGCGGACCTGGTTTCCTTCGGTGTCGCGCCCGCAGTGCTCATGTTGAATGCGGGCTTGCAACTCGGCGGCGTCGAGTACGATTCCGGTCAGTTCTGGTTGTTGCTTGTTGCGGTCGCGGTATTCGTGTTGACCGGCGCGATGCGGCTGGCGCGATTCAATCTTATCTCGGATCAACCGAGCGACGGTTGGTTTGCTGGTGTGCCGATTACCGCGGCCGGCGGTGGTCTGGTTTCATCGGTCGTGCTGGTAATGATTTACCATCCTGAAATTGCCGCATCGCTGCCATTGCATTTGTATTTCCCAGTGCTGATGTTTGTGCTTTCGGTACTCATGATTTCACGGCTACGGTTTCCCAAGGCCAAAATTCGCAAGTCGAAGTTTATAAACGTGTTCCAGGTCGTAACCATCAGCGGCGTTTACTACTGCGGCATTACGCGTTCCTGGCCGGAATACTTGTTGGGCATCGGCATCTTCATGCTCATTGCGGGCATTATTGCGGGCCGCATCACTCGCGACGCCTAGTGACGGTAATCGCTCGTACATTAAATCGCGCGTCGCTCCTGCTTGTGGGCTTGCTCGTGTATTCCGCTGAAATGCTCGCGAAGGACACCCCCCTTACTCTGTCGAACTATGAGGCACTCGAGGGTTTCGTCGATATTTATTGGGACGAGGTTCAGGGTCGCGTGCTTGTGCGTGTCGACGAATTCGACGCGCCGTTTCTTTACCAGGCATCACTATCGCGCGGAATCGGATCCAATGACATCGGACTCGATCGCGGGCAACTTGGCGACACAAAGATTGTTCGCTTTGTGCGGAGCGGACCTAAAGTGTTGCTGGTCGAAGACAATCTTCAGTACCGCGCGACGAGCAACAACGCAGACGAACGCCAGGCTATCGCTGAGTCGTTTGCCAAGTCGGTCGTCTGGGGCTTCGAGGATATCGACCCTGCCAACGATTCGACCGTTGTAGATGCGACGTCGTTCTTTGTTCGGGACGCGCATGGTGTGGCGACGAGGCTGCAGGAAATGAACGAAGGCGCGTTTGCGGTCGATGACACGCGTTCTGCTATCTACCTGCCGCAGACAAGGGCGTTTCCCGACAATACCGAAATCGAAGCGATCGTAACGTTCGTGGGAGAACCTGCGGGCGAATACCTGTCGAGCGTTACGCCCGATGCGCGCGCCGTTACCGTACATATGCACCATTCGCTGATTCGCTTACCCGATGACGACTACGAACCGCTGCCATACGATCCGCGCAGCGGCGTTATTGGCCTGCGCTACGCCACGGGCGGTTTTGCCGATTACACGGTGCCAATTGGCGAAACGTTAACAACTGACTACGGACGGCGCCACCGTCTAAAGAAAGTCGAGCCCGCTGCCGCGTTGAGTGAAGCGGAAGAACCGATCGTCTACTACCTCGACCGCGGCGCGCCAGAGCCGGTTCGATCCGCGCTGCTGGAGGGCGCGCGCTGGTGGAACCAGGCGTTCGAGGCTGCCGGATACGAAGACGCCTTCCGGGTCGAGATGCTTCCTGAAGACGCGGATCCGATGGACATTCGTTACAACGTCATACAGTGGGTGCATCGCTCGACACGAGGTTGGTCCTACGGATCGTCGGTACTGGATCCCCGTACCGGCGAGATTATCAAGGGCCACGTTTCCTTAGGCTCATTGCGTGTCCGACAGGACTACCTGATCGCCGAGGGTTTGCTGGCACCCTATGAAGACGACTCTGTGCCGCCGGAGATGCTGGACATGTCGCTTGCCAGGATTCGTCAGCTGTCGGCGCACGAAGTGGGGCACACGATCGGCTTCGAACACAACTTCGCTGCGAGTACACAAGATCGTGCTTCGGTCATGGACTATCCGTTTCCGTTATTGCGCATAGACGAAGGTGGGGGCCTGGATTTGAGTGACGCCTATGACGATGGCATCGGTTCATGGGACAAGCGCACCGTGTTGTACGCTTACCAGGATTTTCCTGACACGCTTGACGATGCTGCGGAACGTCGTCGCATCATGAATGAGACCATCGCGCAAGGTTTCAAGTACGTATCCGACACGGATTCACGCTCGCCGTCGACGTCACACCCCGATGGCAACGTCTGGGACAACGGTAGTGACGCGATCGCGGAGCTCGAGAATTTGCTGCGCGTGCGTGAGGTCGCACTTGAGCGTTTCTCCGAACGCAATATTCGTATCGACCGGCCGCTTGCGACAATCGAAGAAGCGCTGGTGCCAATTTACCTGTTACATCGTTACCAGTTGCAGGCGGTGGGTAAACTGATTGGCGGACAGTATTTTGAATACGCATTACGTGGCGATGGGCAACAATCCACGCGATCGGTCTCTGCCGATCGTCAGCGACAGGCGATTGCCGCGCTCATCGCGACGCTACGACCCGAACTATTGCAATTACCCTCCGGTCTCGTCGAACTGATCGCGCCTCGCGTACCCAACAACCCGAAAACGCGCGAGACTTTTGTCGGCGCGACCGGAAGAAACTTCGATCTTTTAGCCCCGGCGGCAAGTTCAGTCACGATCACGCTGCGCGTATTGCTCGATTCACAGCGCGCCGCCCGAATGTCGCGGTCCCGCACGCCCGGGTTTGATGCGGTCATATCGGCGTTGCTCGATGCGAGCTGGTATGCCGATCCTGTGTTCTCGGTCGAAGGCCTCATTCAGCGGCAAACGAACATGCAGGTGTTGCACGGTTTACTGGGGCTGGCTTTCGATGCCCAATCTGACAACGAAGTCAGGGGGCTTGCGCTCGCCGCCGCAAAAAAACTGGATCGCTGGCTGGGCAAGCAAAAATCCAGGGATGCGGATTGGCGCGCTCATTATGGACTGGCGCGATTTGAGATAGAGCGGTTGATGCACGATCCCGCGTTGATAGAAACCAGTGTTCCGATAGCGGTGCCGCCTGGCTCGCCCATTGGGTCATTTTCCGAATAGGCTGCCAAGCTATGAATACAACTGTCGCTGTCCTGATTGTCTACCTGGGCGTACTTGCTGCACTCGCGATCTGGAGTCGCCGCGAAACGCACACATTGTCGGGTTTCTACCTCGCAGATAAGAAACTGCCATTCTGGGTGGTCGCTTTCAGTACCAACGCGACCGGAGAGAGTGGCTGGTTGCTGCTTGGCCTGTCGGGAATGGGTTACGCGGTTGGCGTTCAGGCCTACTGGGTGGTTGTTGGTGAAATCGCCGGTATAGCGTTGTCGTGGTGGCTGATTTCGAGACGTTTGAAGCGCTTGGGCGACGAAACCGATTCGATTACCGTACCGGACGTTCTCGCGGCCAAATTTGAGGACAAGTGGCACCTGATACGTGGCGTTGCCGTGCTCATCATCGTCGTTATGGTGACGACGTATGTCACGGCGCAAATGGTCTCCTCCGGTAAGGCGTTCAGCAGCTTCCTCGGCATGAAATACGAAACCGGCGTTGCCATTGGTGCGATTTTTATTATTGCCTACACGTTTGTCGGCGGTTACAAGGCCGTGTCTTATACCGATGTCGTGCAGGGCGTCTTGATGTTGCTTGGACTCATCGCGGTGCCGGCGGCAGCGATTGTCGCCGCCGGCGGCTGGGGCGACGTGGAAAGTGCGCTGGCCTACCAGGACCCGAAGCTCCTCGACATGTTTGCGTTCTCGGATGCACCGACGTGGATAGGGATCGCCAGTTTTCTGGCCATCGGCCTGCCATTTCTCGGCGTGCCACAGCTCCTGATTCGTTTCATGTCCGCGAGGGATGACGGCGAGATCAAGAAAGCGCGCATCATGTCCGTAGTAGTGCTGTTGGTATTCACGGCAGGCGCGGTGACGGCCGGCGTTGCGGGCCGGGCATTGTTCCCGGGACTCGAAGACAGCGAGACAGTTTTCCCCGTGTTATCCAATGAGCTGTTTCCACCGATTATCTCGGGCATGCTTTTAGTGGTCGTATTGTCGGCAATCATGTCGACCGTCGATTCGCTGCTATTGCTCGCGTCTTCGGCTGTTGTGCGCGATACCTATCAGAAGATCATGGGGAGCACCGAAAGCGACAACGTCTTGTCCAATTACGGCAAGGTCGTAACCGTAGTAATCGGCATTATCGCGCTGGTGCTCGGTATCCAGGAGCCGCGCGTTATATTCGATTTCGTACTCGCATCCTGGTCCGGGCTTGGCTCGGCCTTCGGCCCGGCATTAATCGGCGTTCTCTACTACAAGCGCGTTACCTGGGCCGGCGTGCTGTCCGGCATGCTTGGCGGTTTCGTGGTGAGCGTCGCGTGGTTGTCGTGGTTCAAAGCCGACTATTACGGCTTGTACGAGGCGATCCCGGGCTTCTTCGCCGGACTAGTCCTTACGTTCGGCGTGAGTTGGCTTACAAGTCGCAACGCGAAGTAAGCCCAAGACTCACTTCGCAGCAAAAAGCCACGCGACGGACGGGCCGAATTGCTCGCGCCAGAAAGTCTCATGATGTTTGCCCTTGGGTACGACCTCCACACTCAGGTTGGTTTCGGGGTGACCCAGTTCCAACAGCACTTTTTCCATCGCGAGCATGTCGTCAATCGCGTCACCTTCACGTCCGCCGATCAGTAGATGCAAGCGTGCGTCATTCGCTGGCGGTTGCTTGTGTGTGTACTCGTACACGTCGTTAGAAAACCAGTACGATGGCGAGAAGATCCCGGCTTTGGAAAAGACATCCGAATGTCGCGTGATCGCATAGTGACTGATCAGGCCACCCATGGAGCTGCCCAGGATGGCCGTGTGTTCGCGATCGGCCACTGTGCGGTAAATTTCATCAACCATCGGTTTGACCTGGTTAATGATGAAGTCCATATACGCGTCGCCTTCGGCGTGGCCGAATTCGTCATTCGGCCACGGGCTAAGCTCGTTCATGCGCTTTTCGCCACCGTTATCGATACCGATGACGATGAGTTTAAGATTAGATGTCGCCGCGAGTTCATTCAGCGTCTCGTCGACACCCCATTCGCCGGAATAAGAGGTGGCGTCGTCGAACAGGTTCTGACCATCGTGCATATAGAGGACCGGGTAGCGGGCGTCGCTCTCGGCATAATCCGGCGGCAAATAGACGCGAATCGTTCGCTCGCGATCCAGCCGTGTCATCGTCAGTGGCGCTAGAATCTCGACATTGGCGCTGGCAGACGGCGGCAACGGTTCGCTGTCACAGGCGGTGAGGCATAGCAGTACCAGGAGGGCCGGACGGTGCAGTGTTGCGGGCATTGAAGTGGGTCCTTTGCTCGTTTTCGTCTTTATTAAGGGCCGCAGTGTAACCAAATTGCCGTGATCGCCCTATAAGTGGGTATGACATCACTATTCGAGGGATTTTCGATGAGAACATTGAAGTTACTGGCCGTCTTGCTGTTGCTCGCCGTACCAGCGCTGGCCTATGCGGAATTGGGCCAGATTCCGAATTCTGCGACCTGGTACTTCCACGCCGATTTCGACGCAATGCGTAATGGCGAGGCCAGCAGGGGCGTCTACGACTGGCTTGATACGGAGGTCTTTGAGGAAATCCGCAGCGAAATCGGCATTGATTTCGACAAGGAAGTACGCCAAATGACGGCTTTTTCGGGCGCCGACGCTGGCCCCGTGATAATGGTTGACGGCAAATTCAGCCAGGAGACCAGGGACAAGGTTGTGGCCATTGCCGCCGCCGATGGCGAGCTGCAAACGTTCAAGTCGTCCGGCAAGGCGTATTATTTCTTCGATGGTGACGGCGATAGTACCGATGTAGGCAACATCGACATCGATATCGAATCGCTCGAGAAAGAGGCGTATGTCAGCGTCGCATTGAAAAACAAAATCCTGGTTACGAACACCAGGGATCAAATGGAGGCGTTGCTGGCGAATAACGGCAAGATTGACGCCGGGAAAAAAGAAAACAACGCACTGTTCGTGCTGCGGGCTGAGCGCAGCCTGATTCAGGCTGGCGTCAATGCTGACGAGATGGACAATGATGACGATTGGGATTCAAACATCCTCAGAAATACCAAGCAGGTTGCCGTTTTGATGGCGGATCTTGGCGATAAACTCGGCGTTCAAGCACAGCTCGTAGCCAACGAGGCGGATATGGCAAATTCCCTGGCCAGCATCGTGCGAGGTCTGATCAGTTTGCAGGCGTTCAATGACGACATTGAACCGGAGATCGCGGCGGTATTACAAAGCACCAAGGTCGATGTCGCCGGCAGCACCTTGAAAATCTCTTTAGAGCTGGATCCGGATACCGTTGTATCGGCTCTTGAGGACTGAATCCCATCTGATAGAGGCCGCACAAGCGGGTTCCGCGGACGCATTCGCGGACCTCGTGCACAGTTATCGGGATCGACTATTGCGGTTCTTGCTGACCCGCTGCACAAGTTATGCGGACGCGGAAGACGCGCTACAGGATACGCTGATCAACGCGTATCGGTACATTCGATCCTATGATGCCCGTTGGCGTTTCAGTACCTGGCTGTACCGGATTGCGATTCGCAATGCCGCCAAGTTGCGTACGCCAGACGTTGTCGAGATCGGTGACCTTCGCGATGACGAGAATGACCCTTTGCTGCAGTGCATACGCGACTCCGAGACCGAGAATCTCTGGGTCCGTGCACGACACTTGCTGAATGACGAGGTGTTCCTCGCAATGTGGTTGCGCTATGCCGAGGACATGTCGGTAAACGACATTTCTAGGGCGCTCGACCGCTCCGCATCATGGACCAAGGTCAATCTAATGCGGGGTCGACGGGCGCTGGACGCGGAATTGAACAACGCTGAAAATGAGAGTGAAGCTTATGGATAAGTTAGCCAATCGACTTCGTGGCGATGCCGACAAGATTGAGGTCGCGATATCCGATGAACTGGATAATCGGATCGCGGCGTCGTTGCGCAGCGTCAGCCCGCAAGCGGAGTCTTCGCCCGCACCTGGATCTCGACGACCGGCCCTGTTCTGGTGGGCGAGCAGCCTTACCGGTGCCGCCGCGGCCGCCGCCGTGATCATTATTGTCAACTCGCAGTCGGCGCCGGAGCCTCCGGCACCGACACCCGCAGACATCATTGCGTCTGTTCCCGTTATCGACTGGAACACGGAGACCGCTGTGTATACAGGTCAGCTGCAACAGGAGTTGGACGACCTGCAGTCGGACATCAGGAAAGCGGAGCAGAAGGTCAGAGACGACATCGGTCTCTGATATTGTGGAAAATACCTACTGATTCCACTATCCTCGTGGGCGGGGTGAGTTCGCCGGTGTCAATTACAACCAGCACAACAAAGAGATACGGCGGCCAATAATTACAACGAAAATCGAAGGATGCATGAAGTATGCCTTTAGCTGTTGTCTTGATTCTGCTCGTCGTCGGCTCGCTCCTTTTTCACCTCCTCAGTCCCTGGACATTCACCGAGTTGGCTTCAAACTGGGGAATGGTGGACTTTACGATCGACATCACGCTCTATGTTACGGGCTTCGTCTTTGTGGCGGTCAACCTGTTCATGGCCTATTGCGTCATCAAGTTCCGCCACAAGAAAGGCGCGCGCTCGACTTATGAACCCGAAAACAAGAAGCTGGAGACCTGGCTCACAGGGCTGACCGCCGTTGGCGTTGCCGCCATGCTAACGCCGGGCTTGTTCGTTTGGGCGAAATTCGTTGATGTCCCGGAAGACGCGCACGTCGTTGAGGCGGTTGGCCAGCAATGGCACTGGACGTTTCGCTTGCCGGGCGAAGACGGCAGGCTGGGCGAGGTCGATGCCGAACGAATTAGCAACGACAACCCGTTCGGCATGGATCCCGAAGACCCCAACGGTCGGGACGACGTACTCATCTATAACGGGGAGGTGCACATCCCCGTCGATAGACCGGTCAAGTTTCTGCTCCGCTCCAAAGACGTTTTGCACGATTTCGCGGTTGCGCAGTTTCGCGTCAAGATGGACCTTGTGCCCGGCATGCAGACGTTTCTATGGTTGACGCCGACGAGGACCGGCCGATTCGAAATTCTCTGTGAGGAACTTTGTGGTATTGGCCACCACACGATGCGGGGCGCCGTTATCGTTGATGACGCAGATAACTACGAAACCTGGCTCGCGAATCAGGCTACGTTTAATGAGCTCAGTAATAAGTATGCAGGCAACGCCACGATAGGGGCTGCGCAATACGCCGTTTGCGCCGCGTGTCATGGGCAGCAGGGCGAAGGCATCGCCGCCATGAATGCGCCGAAGATCGCAGGGCAGAGCGAGTGGTATCTGAAACGCCAGATCATGAACTACAAGAGAGGTCTGCGCGGCACGCACGAAGGCGATGTGTTCGGTGCGCAGATGATCGGCATGGTTGCGACACTGGTGGATGAGCAAGCCATCGATAATGTCGTTGCCCATATTCGAACTTTTCCCGACAACCCTCCGGCGTCGACAATTGACGGGAACGCAGCTAGCGGACAAAAACACTACAACATCTGCGCGTATTGTCACGGCAAGGACGGTATGGGTATTCAGGCCATGAACGCGCCCCGGGCGGCAGGCATGTCTGACTGGTATATGGCGAGACAACTGCAAAATTTCAAGGACGACGTGCGGGGTGGGCATCTGCAGGATTACTACGGTAAACAAATGGGCTACATGGGTGACATCCTGCACAACCAGGACGCGATCAACGACGTCGTCGCGTACATCAACACGTTATAAGGCGCTCACGCAAACGGCGTTGAAGAGATAAAGGAATAAGGGGAACCGGATGGCTTACGTTGCAATTGCAGATCGTGACCACGAAATTGAACATCACGATCCGCAAACGTTCATCACCAAATACATCTGGAGTCAGGACCACAAGGTCATTGCCATTCAGTACGGCATCACGGCGATCTTTGTCGGACTGATTGCGCTGGGTTTGTCAGCCGTGATGCGACTGCAACTGGGCTTCCCGGACCAGTTTTCGTTTATCAACCCGGAAAACTATTACCAGTTCATCACCATGCACGGCATGATCATGGTGATCTATCTGCTGACGGCCCTATTCCTCGGTGGTTTCGGAAACTACCTGATCCCGTTGATGTGCGGTTCGCGCGACATGGTGTTTCCGTTCATGAACATGCTCAGCTACTGGGTGTACCTGCTGTCAGTCGTTGTGCTGGTTATCAGTTTCTTCGTACCAGGTGGATCGACCGGGGCTGGCTGGACGCTGTATCCACCACAGGCAATTATGCCCGGCACGCCGGGCATTGATCTGGGCATCCTGTTAATGCTTGGATCGTTGGCGCTCTTTATTGTCGCTTTCACGATGGGTGGCCTTAATTACGTCACGACGGTATTGCAGGCACGCTGCAAGGGCATGACGCTGATGCGCATGCCTTTGTCGGTATGGGGCATATTCATCGCGACAGTTCTTGGCTTGCTTGCGTTCCCGGCCCTGCTCGTCAGTGCGGTAATGATGCTGTTCGACAAGCTATTGCATACTAGCTTCTTCATGCCGGCGATCAGTTCCATGGGCTCGGACCCGGGCTACGCTGGCGGCAGCCCGATTTTGTTTCAGCACCTGTTCTGGTTTTTCGGCCACCCTGAGGTCTACATCGTCGCGCTACCGGCCTTCGGTATTGTGTCGGACCTCCTAAGCACGCACGCACGCAAAAACATCTTCGGTTACCGCATGATGGTCTGGGCCATCATTGCAATCGGTGGACTGAGTTTTGTTGTCTGGGCGCACCACATGTACGTCAGTGGCATGAACCCGTACTTTGGATTCTTCTTCGCGACGACGACGCTAATTATCGCGGTGCCTACGGCAATCAAGGTCTATAACTGGGTGTTGACCCTCTGGGAAGGAAATATTCACCTCAGGGTACCGATGTTGTTTTCTATCGCCTTTATTTTCACGTTCATCCACGGCGGCCTGACCGGACTGTTCCTCGGCAACGTAACGATTGACCTGCCGTTATCGGATACCTATTTCGTTGTTGCTCACTTCCACATGGTCATGGGTGTGTCGCCCGTGCTTGTGGTTTTCGGTGCGATCTATCACTGGTGGCCGAAAATTTCCGGCAAGATGTACAACGAGACGCTCGGCAAGTGGCATTTCTGGATGACGTTCCTGGGCACATACTCCATTTATCTGCCGATGCACTATCTCGGTTTCCAGGGTGTACCGCGCCGCTATTTCGCGATGGGCAACACGGAATTCATGCCCGATTCTGCGCAGGACCTGAATGCCTGGATCACGATGTCAGCGTTATTCGTAGCGGCCACCCAGGTATTGTTTTTCATTAACATTATCTGGAGCCTCATGAGAGGGCCGAAGTCGGATCCGAATCCTTGGGACGCGACAACGCTCGAGTGGCAGACGCCGGATCATCCGCCGAAGCATGGCAACTGGGGCCATGAACTGCCGGTCGTGCATCGCTGGGCCTACGACTACAGTGTGCCGGGTTGCGAAGACGACTTTATCCCGCAAAATGTATCGGCGGACGATGCACCGGCCGGTCGCGATCACGGAGGTGCGCACTAGTGCGACAGACTGCGTATAGCAAGGAGCAGCAATGACCATTGCGCTCGGCTTTCTGGCGATCATTTTAGCTACGCTGCTCGGCTGGTTGTTGAAGCAGTCATTTAACACGCAGCCCTGGGTCGCTGAAACCGTAGGCGAGACCGCTCACCAGGGGCCGCTGGGCACCAACTCGCGACTGATCGGGCTGCTCACCTTGCTGGCTGTCGTTTCGTCGTTCTTTGCCTTGATACTGAGCGCGTATTCATTGCGTATGGAGCTCGGGGACTGGGTGCCGCTGACTGAACCGCAGTTGCTTTGGATGAACACAGCCATGCTCGTGGTCGCAAGTCTTGCATTTCAGTGGACGCGTAATGCGGCCGTCAACGGTCAACGCTCCAGGCTGACGCCCGGCTTGCTGGTGACCGGTTTTTTCACGACCGGATTCATCATCGGTCAGCTCGTCGCCTGGCAGCAATTGCAGAGCGCAGGGCAACTCGTTACGAGTAACCCGGCAAACGCGTTTTTCTACTTTTTGACGGGAGCTCATGCGGTGCACATCGCAGGGGGCATGTACGTATGGGGCAGGGCGACGTTTAAGGTTGTCCTGGGAAGTGACGACGTGGCAGCAATTCGTCGCAGCATTGAGCTGTGCGCGATTTACTGGCACTTCCTGTTGCTCGTTTGGCTGGTTCTTTTTGGATTGCTGTTATCGACCTAAGGGGTCCTTATGTCTGAAGCGGTACTGGATAGTGGGGTGGAAGCGCCTGGCACAAAGGGTGTCGCAGACGACTTCTCGCGTGACAAACAGGTCTTTGGCGTGCCGTGGGGCAAAGCCATGATGTGGATCTTCCTGTTAAGCGATACGTTTATTTTCAGCTGTTTCCTGGTTGGCTACATGTCCGTTCGCATATCATCGACGGATCCGTGGCCGGTTCCAAGCGAAGTATTCGCCCTGACGCTGTTTGGCACGTCGATCCCGTTGGTTCTGATCGCGATCATGACGTTTATCCTGATTACGTCGTCGGGCACGATGGCGTTGGCTGTGAACATGGGCTACCGCAAGGATCGCACCAAGACCTTCTGGCTCATGGTGGCGACAGCGGCGCTTGGTGCCTCGTTTGTCGGCATGCAGGCATTCGAATGGACCAAGCTGATCATGGAGGGTGTGCGCCCCTGGGGTAATCCATTCGGCGCAGCTCAATTCGGCTCGAGTTTCTTCATGATCACAGGCTTCCACGGTATGCACGTGTCGGCCGGTGTCATCTATCTGCTGGTTATCGCGTTTCGGGTCAAGAACGGATTCTACGAACGGCGTGGCGGCAATTACGAGATTGTCGAGGTGGTAGGGCTCTATTGGCACTTTGTTGACCTCGTGTGGGTATTCATTTTCGCGTTTTTCTATCTCTGGTAAGAGACGTCAGGAGTCATTCGTATGGCAGAGGGACAACAACATCCACTGAAAATTTACTATTGGATCTGGGCGCTGCTGTTCGTGGTCAGCTTCTTTTCCTACATGGTAGATTACCTGCAGTTTCAAGGGACGCTACGCTGGATGCTGATTCTGATTTTCATGTTCGTGAAAGCCGGTTTTATCATCGCTATTTTCATGCATATGAAATGGGAGCGGCTCGCGCTCAAACTCGCCATCCTCGGTCCGCCAGTCGCCATTCTCGTCCTGATATGGTTGATGTCATTCGAGGGCTTATACGTTGAAGAGACGCGAGTGGAATATTACGGTGAGAGTACGATGGAGCCGGAGACACCCGGCCATCATTGAGTAATGAACGCATAGTCGTAAAAGGGCCCGCATAATCGGGCCTTTTTCGTTTTGCGAGGTTGAAAATATGCAGGCACTAATGAGTCTCGTCGGCATGGCAACGATTTTTTTGATTGCGTTCCTGCTGTCAAGTAATCGTAGTGCGATAAATCGTCGCACTATTTCGTTAGCTTTCCTGACACAAACCGTCATAGCCGCGTTCGTGTTGTTTGTACCCGCCGGCGGCGTGGTGCTCGACAAGGTCGTGAAGGGCGTACAGACCGTTATCAACTACGGTAACGACGGCATCGAGTTCGTGTTCGGCTCGAACGTTACGGCAACTCTTGGTTTCACGATCGCTTTTAATGTACTGCCTGTCATCGTTTTTTTTGCCGCTTTGATGTCGGTCTTGTATTACTTAGGGGTGATGCAGCGTGTTGTCGGCGTCTTTGGCGGCTGGCTGCATAAATTGTTGCAGACCAGTCATGCCGAGTCGGTATCGGCTGTTTCGAACATATTCGTTGGCCACACCGACGCACCACTTGTCGTGCGGCCGTACCTCGCAGGTATGACACAGTCCGAGCTTTTTGCCGTAATGACAGGTGGCTGCGCGACAATCGCGGGCGCCGTCATGATGGGATACGCCCAGATGGGCGTGGATCTCAAATACCTGATCACGGCCAGTTTCATGGCGGCGCCCGGCGCTCTCATGATGGCGAAGATCATAATGCCTGAAACCGAACCGTATGATGAGCGGCCGCACACGGAGCTGGTTGATGAGGCGGACCAGCCCGTCAACATTTTTGAGGCGATAGGCAACGGTGCCATGATCGGAATGCAAGTGGCCATGGCCGTCGGCGCCATGCTCATCGCATTCGTTGGCCTTATTTATCTGGTCAACGGTGTGCTGTCTGGTGTGGGCGGCTGGTTCGGTTTCGAGGGGCTGACGCTACAGTGGCTGCTTGGCCACGCCTTCTCGCCGATCGCTTTCCTGCTCGGTGTTCCCTGGGCGGAGGCGACTCAGGCAGGTAGCCTGATTGGCCAAAAGCTGGTCATTAACGAGTTCTATGCGTACGTTAGTTTCATCGAGATCAAGGATACGCTGTCACCGTACACGCAGCTCGTCGTGACATTCGCGCTGTGCGGTTTTTCCAATCTCGCCTCAATTGCCATCCTGTTGGGCGGGCTGGGTGCCGTAGTGCCCTCGCGCCGTCACGACATCGCAAGGCTTGGTCTCAAGGCGGTAATTGGAGGTACACTGGTGAATCTTATGAATGCGTCACTGGCCGGGTTCTTCTTCGCCCTGCAGTGATGCGGGGCAATGGTATGGCAAGGGCAATTATTCTCGTATTGGATTCGTTCGGCATCGGCGCGACGGCGGATGCGGATGATTTCGGTGATGTCGGTGCTGATACGCTCGGCAATATTGCGCGTGTCCGTGCCGCGTCGGACAAAGGGCCGCTGCGCCTTCCCAACCTCTCGAAGCTCGGCCTCATGCATGCTGGCAAGGAGAGTACCGGCAAGTTCCCCGCCGGCGTCGCGACGGAAATCGAGATCATCGGTGCCTACGGGCATGCCGCGGAACTGTCGAGTGGTAAGGACACACCGAGCGGACACTGGGAGATTGCCGGTGTCCCCGTTTTGTTTGACTGGGGTTACTTCACTGACAAGACACATACCTTTCCGCCTGAACTGCTGGAAAAACTTATCGACAGGGCGCACTTGCCAGGCGTGCTCGGCAATTGTCATGCATCCGGAACAACCATCATCGCTGAACTCGGCGATGAGCACGTAAGAAGCGGAAAACCGATCGTTTACACGTCGGCTGATAGCGTTTTCCAGATCGCTTGTCATGAAGAGTCGTTTGGTCTGGAGCGTCTGTACGAGCTTTGTGACATTGCACGCGAACTCGTTGATGATTACAACATCGGACGCATCATTGCCCGACCTTTTATTGGCGATGGACCCGACACCTATGTTCGCACAGGTAATCGGCACGACCTCACGACGCCGCCACACGCGCCGACCGTGCTCGACAAACTGGTCGAAAGCGGTGGCGACGTATACAGCATCGGTAAGATCGCTGATATCTATGCGCACCGTGGCATTACCAAAAAAGTCAAAGCAACGGGCAATGAGGCACTGTTCGACGCGACGCTCGAAGCGCTGAAGGAAGCCGGCGACCGTTCGATCGTATTCACCAACTTCGTCGACTTCGACATGTTGTACGGCCATCGTCGTAACGTCGAGGGTTACGCGGCTGCGTTGGAGTATTTTGACCGACGTTTGCCGGAATTAATGAGTCAAATGCGTGAAGATGACCTGCTTGTTCTTTGTGCAGACCATGGCTGCGACCCCACCTGGCCGGGCAGTGATCACACGCGCGAACACATACCTGTCCTTGCATATGGTGCAGGCATCAAGCCGGGCTCGTTGGGTCAACGAGAAACATTCGCCGATATCGGGCAGACGATCGCGGCGCATCTCCATCTGTCTCCGATGGACTACGGAACGAGCTTTCTCGACGCGTAACGTGTCGATACCAGAATCGTTTACCTGGGTGCGAACCAGGGCCGTGTTCGGGGGTCCAAGGAGATTGGTAGGAAACTGACTCTTGCGAGAGGCGTGTCATGGCTGGTTACGAGGAAAACGGTGTCTCTGTTCACTCTATGATCGGAAGGGTATTGCTGCTTGTGATAGGCGCCACAGGGGTAGTTTCCGCGGGCTGGGCTGCTTCAGACGACGGCAACACCGAGCCAGAAGCCGCCGTCGAACAAGCGACCACGCCCGACTTGCCCACACACATGCCGGAGGCGGTCCGGTCTTCCATCAAAAAAGTCGTCGTGCTGCCCAGTACGAGTCCGGTTGGCCGGGCGGTTACCGGTAGCTACGAGGATGAGACCAAGGGACTTGTCGAAGGCGGCATATCGGGTTCTCAGATAGGCAAGGGCGTTGGCACGGAAATCGGCCCCGTCTCTGTTGGCATACCGTTTCCGATTCTGACGCTGCCCGGAGCGTTGATCGGCGGAATATCTGGCGCGACAAAACGCGAGATTCAGGAGTTTCGCGATGAGCTCACTGACGACCTCGCCAAGGCGGCCAGTCAACCGCTGACAAACGACGCGCTGGCCTCGGACGTGTTCTGGGGCATTCGTAATGTACCGAACCTGGATTCCAAGGTGTTCGCCTTGACGACCCCCATCCCTGAAGACACCGACGCAATCCTGTACGTGAGCTTCACTGATCTCACGATCGACGTTCAGGGGAAAGATGGCATCATAACAACCACCGCCAACGCAACCTTGCGCCGACTCAGTGACGGCGAGCACCTGTATGAAGAAAACATCACGTATCAGGACCGGGATGCCCTGGGCAACTGGACCAAGAACGACAATGCGTTATGGCACGATTATGCCAACTTCGCGCGGCACTACATTGGAAGGGAGATGTCGGCCGAAGTCTTCGAGAGGGTAACGCCTCGTCATGAACTGCGACCCAAACCGTCAGAAACTGTTAATCGTGTCAAAAAAGACGACTGGCAAGGGGTCAGTAAAACGTCAACCCCGACATTGGCATGGGAGCTTACGTTGCTTGACGACGATACATACGGGTCGTGGGCCAAAGAGATCGATGAGTCGGATATTTCCTATGATGTGGAAATATATGACACGCACCGGTTGGTCTACTCGGCGAAACGCGTTCCGGATCCGCGCCACACGGTTGCCGAAGAACTCGATTGCAAATCCTACCGATGGTCTGTGCGTCCCTCCTACAAGGTTGGCAGTGATATAAAGTACGGCGAGTGGATGCGGTTCAGCTCGGAAACCTATACTGCGAAAGCGAACGTAGGCAGACAAGTGTCGGCAGCGCCTGCTTATATCCAGGATTTCGCGTCGCTACGACTCAAGTGCAAGCGCAGGTAGTGGCCGCGCGTACCCCAGCGAATTTTTCTCATATCAGGCAGTAGCGTAGGTCGCTGTCAGATAGTGAATGATTGCCTCAGACTCGGCCATCTCTTCGTCGGTGTTCGGGTCAATCAGATACGGTATCGAGACCCGGCCGGCGCGCTCCAACAATGCTTTGCGGTTATGCAGATCGGGGTCTGATTGCATGTTTATCGCATCCCGAATCGCCGGGGGAACCCAGTCCGAAATGCGGGTTCGGCCGGCCGAGCGCAGGATATAAGGAATCTCGAGCTCACACAGAAGGTCCCGCACCGGGCGGGCGAACGGACTCGATTCGAAGCTATACAACTGCAGGGGCTCAGCCGGCGGACGGGAGGACTTTACTCGAACACCACTCATTCCCCGGGCAATTCCCGTGATGCTCGAGCCCAATTTTTGCAGCGGACCGGCGCGCCATTTCATGGGCATAGGGCGTTTGGCATACGTTTCAAAAAGATACGCAATAATATCCAGCGATTCGTACATCTGATCGCCTGTATTGGGGTCCACAAGAAACGGAAACTGCGCTTTGCCGCCTAAATCAGTAACCCGCGGCCGGAATCGCTTGCCGCCTTTAGGACACGGATAAATCATGGCGTCCAGATCCAGTTCCGTTATCGCTTCACGCACCAGGCGGCAATAAGGACAACCCTCGAAATCGTAGAGTTCGAGTAACTTAACGGGTTTTTCCGCGGCCGGGTGGGCAGTGATACCGACCCCGGTTCGGAGCGTGGTTGCCAAACCCGAACTGGCAAGGTTGACGCGATATCTAATGGACTCGATGGTCATGATCAGTTCTCACTTAGTTAGCGTCTTTCCAGGATTCGGGAACCCTGATCGCGACGACCTCACCTTCGGCGGTTTGTACGCCGTCCGAGTAAACCCGGGATTTGACCAGCGTCTTGCGCTCGCCGAATTCTTCTATCGTCGCCCGGACTTCGATATCTTTGTCGATCGGCGTAGGTGCGAGGTAATTGACTGTCAGTCGCCCCGTGACGCACCAAATCTCGGGCGCTTCGCCGACTTCACGCCCCTCCCGTTTGTAATAATTGGATAGCGCCGTGCCTACGCTTTGGCAGTCGATGAGGCTCGCGATGGTACCGCCATACACGTACTGCAGCGGGCCGGCGCATTGCTCCGGGCGCGGCGTGTAGTGGCAAACACACTCCTCGCCGTGCCAGTGACTTTTGATCTGCAGACCTTTGTCGTTGTCGGCGCCGCAGCCGTAGCAATTGTTGTCCGTTAATTGGTCTTGAACGGCGGTCATTCGGTCTCGCTCACTGATTCCATGCCCAGAGTCATTCCGAGCCATGCGCCTACAACAACTCCGGCCACACCGAGAATCGAAAACCAGATCGGATGCGGAATCATGATTAGATTCGCGGCCGTCGCGATGAGCATCAGTCCGCCGACAACAACCGCGAACATCACCGGTTTGGCCCTGCGGAGTTTGCAGGCCGTAAATGTCCCACCCAGTGTCCCAACAAACCAGGCGCTGCCAACGAACAGTAACGCGCCGGCCGGCACGGTTGCCATGTAAGCGCGCATTGCATCCGGGTCAGCGAAGTCAAGATCGGCCGGTGGCGGATATACCGCGTGCCCGACTTTCTCTACGAGCCATACGAGAGCTACAGCGATAACGATGCCGACGATGCTGGCTGCAATGTTCTTCACCATGTCATTCTCCTCGAGCTTTCTTCTTTATGCTTATGGCGCCTGATTCCTTTCGTTAAGCGCGGCCTGAATACGAGCTGCGAGCGCGGTTGCCTCAGCTGCAACACTTTTCGTATCAATCGTGAGCATTTCTCCGTCGAGCATCAGTATCTTTCCATTGACAACCACGGACGCGACGTCCTGCTCATCGGTGACATATACGAGGTGTGAGATGACGTCATAGGTCGGTACGTGATGAACGTCATCAAACGCAACTTGGATAAGGTCGGCGCGTTTGCCGACTTCCAGAGATCCGATAGTGTCGCCAAGACCGATTGCATTGGCGCCGCCGCGTGTTGCCATTGTGAGTACCGTCGTTGCCGACATAACTTCCGGATCCATACGGTCAACTTTCTGCAGGAACGATGCCAGGCGCATTTCTTCCCATAGATCGAGGTCATTGTTACTCGCGGCTCCATCGGTACCGAGGCCGACACGAACGCCAGCCTCGAGCATTTCGGTTACAGGCGAGATACCCGAGGCGATTTTCATATTGGACGTCGGGTTATGAATCACGCCGACTTTGCGTTCCGCTAGAATCGGAATCTCTTCCTTGGTAGGCCAGACGACATGCGCGGCAATCGTCGGCCCTTCAAAAAAGCCTATGGACTCGTACAACTCGATACTCGGCATGCCGTAAGTGTCTTGTGAGTATTGCAATTCGAACGGCGATTCCGATACGTGGATGCTGATCGGGGCGTTATAACGCATCGCGGCCTCGCGCGTCGCCTTGAGCTGCTCGGCGTTCAAGGTGTAGTTGGCGTGCGGACCAAAAATAGGCGTGATGCGTTCGTTCTTTCCCTGCCAGCGTTCGATGAAACCGGCGCCCTTCTTGATGGAATCATCGGCGTTCTCGGCGTCCGGGCTGCGCTGATCGATAACGGTTGCTGAGATCATGGCGCGCATACCGCAGCTGTCAACGACCTCGGCAATGGTGTCCGGGTAGTAATACATGTCCACGAACGTCGTCGTACCGCCGCGTATCATCTCCCAGCAGGCGAGTTCCGTTCCAATACGCACAAACTCGGAGTCAACAAACTGAACTTCAGCCGGGAAAATGTAATTGTTGAGCCAGTCCATGAGTGCCAGGTCATCGGCGACACCGCGTAGCAATGTCATGGCGGCATGCGAGTGACCATTAACCAGTCCCGGCATGACAATACGATCTTTGCCTTCGAGCACTTGTGCGGCGGAATATTCGGCGAGAATGTCTTCGGCCGGACCAATCGCAAGTATCAGGCTCTGATCAATCGCGACCGCACCATTGCCATAAACGGTGCCCGTGTCGTCCATGCTGACGACGTAGTCACCCTTAACAATCAGGTCGATCCGTTCATCATTGGCGGTCGCCGCAGAGTCCGTTCCCGCTCCGCAGGAAGTGAGAAGCAGAGCCAGGAAAATAGATAATAAACAGTAGCTTGTGCGCGACATCATGCCCCCTTTTTGGGCCTATTGTAGCACCGCGTTGGTGCGTGGCGCGCGCAAAAAAAAGAGCCGGTCACAGACCGGCCCTTCATGCTTCTTACGAGTGCTTGTGATCAGAAGCGCTTGGACAGACGCATGCCAAACTCGCTGGCGTCATTGTTTAGCATCACGAGCACGTAGTCGCCGGTGTTCAGGCGCGCATTGTCATACTCCTCGTCTGTCACGTTGCGGCCGTACAGCGAAGCCGACCAGCTTTCGTCCGGTGAATGGTAGGAGATGTCGAAGTTGATCAGGGCGCGGTCGTCGATCTGTGTGAAGCGGCCCGGATCCGAGCTCGGCTCGCCGAACATCTCATCGCGGTATGAATAATCGGCACGCAGTACGACTTCGCCACCGCCAGCCATCGGGATGCGGGCCTCGGGACTGATCGAGAACGTTAGTTCGGGCGTCAGGGGAGCCACCGGCGTCACAGTATCGCCCATCGCATTGACCTGATCGTCCACTTCGACATCGATGTAGCCGAGCGTTGCATGCAACAGGAAGTTGTCAGTGATGAAAGCAGTGCTTTCCCACTCGACTCCGAATGAGTCCTGTTCGACAATGAGATTCGAGGTATCGAAACCGGTAGCAGTGGTTTCGCTCACCTGGTAGGGAAGATCGTCGTACTGCGTGAAAAACACCGCGGCGCTCATCTGCAGGCGTTCCAAGGGCTGACCCTTGATGCCGACCTCGTAGTTTGTCGCAGTAATGTTATCGCTGGCTTCCAGGCAACCGACTACTGTTCCGCCAAACAGGCAGAACGGTCTTGCCGGGAACTGTCCGGACTGATAGCCGTTTTGAATGGCGCCGTAGACGTTCATGCCACCGCTCAGCGTATAGTTGGCGGCAAGTTCCCAACTAACTTCATCGAAGTCTTCGGAAGCGTTGAAGAAACCGGTGCTGACATTTGCAACGACATCCTTTTCGTCGTTGGTGACGCGCAAACCGCCTGAAATGCGGAAGTCGTCAGAGACGTTGTAGCCGACGTTGCCGAACACGGCGATACTTTCGACTTCCTGGGACAGGATGAAGAATCCCGGGAACGTCAGAAATGTCGTCGGATCCTGGAAGTTGCCACCTTCTTCCTCGAAGAAGTACACGCCGGAGACGAAATCCCATGCCCCCATGTCGCCGTTCAATTGAACTTCGATCGAGGTCTGGTCGGCGTCACCAATTTCGGGGAATGACAGGAAATCGTCGATAAACCCGTCATCATCGAGACCGGACTTGTAGTCCGACGAACGATGGCTCGCGATGACCTTTGTCGCCAGTGAGTCGCTGAACGCGTAGTCGGCCGTGACCGAAACGCCCCAGGCTTCGTTAGTGACGATTGCCTGGCTTGCCTGACCCGTGTTGTTGTCGAAGGGATCGGAAGCGAGGTCGGAATTGCGAAAGCCGGCGCCAAAGACGGCGCCGTTCGGTAGTTCGTCGATTAGTGTCGTGTAAGGCCGCAAACCGCCTTCGCCATCGTTGGCGTCGGCCGTCACGACGAGCGAGAAAGCATCGCTTGGCGCGTAGCGCAGCGCGAGGCGTGCATAGACTTCTGTCATCTCGCCGACCTCTATGCCGGCGTTCGGCAGGTTCAGGAAGTCACCGATACCGTCACGGTGCTTGTAACCGCCCGTTACCGACACGGCCAATTCATCGGACAGGGCCATGTCGCCGTAGAAATCGCCGTTGAGGCGGCCACGGCTGCCGATTTCGACGCTGACCCTGGCGCCTTCGTCGGTTCCCGGGGTCTTTGTAATGATGTTGATAGCACCACCGATCGAGTTACGACCGTACAACGTGCCCTGTGGCCCGCGCAGCACTTCCACGCGTTCTAGGTTTGACAGGTTCCAGTTTTGGCCGACCTGCCTGCCGAGATAAACGCCGTCGACATACACACTGACGCCGGGATCCGTCGTGATCAGGTGATCTTGCAGCCCGATGCCGCGAATAAACGCGTTCGCCGACGAGTTATGGCCTGCCGAGAACTGAGTGATATTCAGATTCGGTACAAACTTGCCGATATCGACAATATCGACGATGCCCTGCTTAGCGAGGTTCTCGCCCTTGAAAGCGCTCATGGCGATCGGCACCTCATAAATACTTTCTGCTCGTTTCGTCGCCGTGACGGTAATCTCTTCGAACAGACTTCCGTCGTCTTGAGCGCTCGCGACAGACGTGCCACTAAGCGCTGCCGTCAGGAACGCGCACAGCAATATCTTCTTGTTCTTCACTGGTTTCTCCCCCTGGGAAGGTTGCTTTTTCGTTACGTGCTAACTACGAGGCCGGGTCCGCGTCCGGCCATGGTGAGGCGAATTATAGCTGATTGTTTGACTTGTTTGCGCCGAAGTCGTGCTCTAAGGTGGCGGTCTATGGCCGCTACTCTAACGAATATTGGCGAAATTCCGACCTACAATGCACCTGCGGGTGGTCGCCTGTCGGACGAGATGCTAGCCGACTTTCACGACGCCGGCGTCCTGGTGCTACGAGACTTCGTGAGCGTCGAGCGCTGCGACGCACTGCGTTCCAGAACGGCAGAGCTGGTCGCCGAATTCGATCCTTCCCGGGTACAAAGCGTCTTCTCAACGACGAAGCAGACGCAGCTGGACGACAGCTACTTCATCGATTCCGGCGACAAGATACGGTTTTTCCTGGAAGACGACGCATTTGATAAAAATGGCGAGCTTCGTCAGGACAAAGAGCACAGCCTGAACAAAATGGGGCATGCCATGCATGACCTTGACCCGGTGTTCGATCAGTTTTCGCGAACACCGGAACTGGCGGAAGCGGTTAAGCGTATTGGTTTTAATGACCCGGTCGTACTGCAGTCGATGTATATCTTTAAGCCACCCAATATCGGTGGTGAAGTAATCAGTCACCAGGACTCGACATTTATCTATACGGAACCGGAGTCATGCGTCGGTTTCTGGTTTGCGCTGGAAGACGCGACGCTGGAAAACGGATGCATGCATTTCATTCCGGGCGGACACAAGCTGCCGCTAAAGAAACGTAACTATCGCGGCGCTGACGGTAAACTTGTTACCGAAACACTGGACGACACACCCTGGCCCGAAGAGCAGAAACTCGCAGCTGAGGCGGCAGCGGGTACGTTGGTTATCTTCGACGGCCGTGCGCCGCACCTGAGCGCGGCAAATCGCTCGTCCAAATCCCGCCATGCCTATACGTTGCACGTCATCGATCGCAATTGCCGCTATCCGGCAGAGAACTGGCTGCAACGAAGCAATGATCTGCCATTGCGCGGATTCGAATAAGGACCACTATGCTGTTTACCGATGTAATTCGGAAAAAACGCGACGGCGGTGAACTGTCCGATGACGAGATTCAGTTTTTCGTCGATGGGCTCGCGGACAATAGCTTGCCCGCAGAACAGGTGTCTTCGCTGGCGATGGCGATATTCCTGAATTCGATGAATTTCGAGGAGGCCGGCAAGCTAACGCTGGCAATGGCGGCCTCGGGTACGGTGCTCGACTGGTCGTCCGAAGATTTGGACGGACCGGTCGTCGATAAGCATTCAACGGGCGGCGTCGGTGACAAGGTCAGTTTTCTGCTGGCCCCAATCGCTGCCGCTTGCGGCTGTTATGTACCCATGATTTCCGGCCGTGGCCTCGGGCATACGGGTGGCACGACCGACAAGGCCGAATGCATTCCCGGGTACAACGCGACGCCAGACTTCGGGACGTTTCGCAAAACGGTAAGAGAGGTTGGCTGCGCGATTATCGGCCAGACGACCGACCTGGCGCCTGCCGATCGACGCTTTTATTCGATTCGTGATGTGACGGGAACCGTTGAATCAGTTCCGCTAATTACAGCATCGATTCTGTCGAAGAAGATCGCTGCAGGCCTGCAAGGTCTCGTCATGGATGTGAAGGTGGGCAGCGGCGCGTTTATGGATTCGGTGAATCGGGCGCACGAGCTCGCGCGCAGTATTATTGGTACGGCAACAAAGGCCGGCCTGAAGACCCATGCCCTGATCACGGACATGAACGAAGTATTGGGAACGACCGCGGGCAACTCTTTGGAAATCAGGGAATCGGTCTTGTATCTGCAGAACGCGCAGCGCGAATCACGGCTGGATGATGTCACCTTGTCGCTGTGCGCCGAGATGCTCGTCGTCGGCGGCATTGAAAATGACCGCGATGTAGCGCGCAAGAAATGCGATGAGGCAGTAACGAGCGGCCGTGCTGCCGAAGTATTCGGACGCATGGTCACTGCGTTGGGTGGGCCTGCGGATTTCAACGAAAAATTCGAAAGCTATCTCGCCAGGGGGCCGGTAATACGTCACGTGCACGCTTCGGGTTTCGTTACGAAAGTTGATGCACGCGCAATAGGTAACGCCATCATTGAACTCGGTGGTGGACGTCGCAAAGTCGGTGAGGCCCTCGATCTGTCAGTTGGCTACAGTGAGATCGCGCCTATCGGTACGCGGCTGGAAGGCGACACGCCTTTGGCCGTTGTGCACGCTGCGTCAGAGCAGGATGCCGACAAGGCGGAACAAAACCTCCTGGCGGCCTGCGAGCTGAGTGATTCGGCTCCCAAGGATCGACCTGTCATCTACGAGATTTTGACCGACTGAGCACGCCAATGCGGTATGCTGGACAGATCGACAAAGAATAAAAAGAAGCTTGGGGGAAGGCTATGGGTAACTTCATCGGTCTCGCCGGGATCGTCGTCATTCTCGGTATTGCCGTCCTGTTTTCGAGTAACCGGAAAGCAATAAACCTTCGCATTGTCGGTGCGGCATTCGGCCTGCAGGCCGCGATTGCCGCGTTCGTTCTTTACTTCGATGCGGGCCGAGCTGTCATCGACACGCTGAGTGCCGGCGTCCTCAAAGTAATCGGCTATTCGAAGGCCGGCATCGACATGGTGTTTGGTCCGCTTGCCGACACCAACGTCGTTGGTTTCAGTTTTGCGATCAATGTACTTCCGATCATCATCTTTTTTGCCGCTTTGATGTCGGTCATGTACCACTTGCGCATTATGGAGTGGGTGGTGAAACTCGTCGGTGGTTTTCTGCACAAGGTGATCGGTACCGGCGCCGTTGAATCGATGAACGCGGCCGCGAATGTTTTCGTCGGCCAGACCGAAGCGCCCCTCGTCGTCCGGCCATATTTGAAGGGCCTGACGGAACCGCAGATGTTCGCAGTAATGGTCTCGGGCCTCGCTTCGATTGCCGGTACAGTGCTGGCGGGCTACGTGCTCATGGGCGCGGAACTCAAGTACTTGCTGGCAGCCGCTTTCATGGCCGCGCCGGGCGGCTTGCTAATGGCGAAAATCCTGATGCCGGACGACGAGGTGGTCAGGGCTGGCGAACACGAGAAGCTCGTTATGGAGCCGAGCCAGCACAGGAACGTTATCCTGGCCGCAGCATCAGGCACCACGGACGGGCTGCGTCTGGCCGCCAATATCGGCGCAATGCTGATCGCTTTTGTGGCCCTTATCGCGTTATTTAACGGGCTGGTCGGGGGCTTGTTCGGCCTCTTCGGTATAGAGGGCATCACGCTGCAATTCCTGTTGGGTAAATTGTTTCAACCGTTAATGTACCTCTTGAGCGTGCCCTGGAATGAGGCCGAGGCGGCTGGTGCGTTGTTCGGCGAAAAACTAATTCTCAACGAGTTCGTCGCGTTCTCCCATCTCGACGATTACCTGGCGGGAATGAGCCCGCGAACGATCGCAATAGCGACGTTTTCGCTTAGTGGCTTTGCGAATCTGTCATCGATCGCTATCTTGCTTGGCGGCCTTGGCGTGCTGGTGCCGGAGAAGCGCGACCTGATCGGCGTACTCGGGATTAAAGCAGTTCTGGCCGCATCGCTTTCCAACCTCATGAGTGCTGCGCTGGCAGGGCTGATGCTGACATTCTGATTCCGTGGCCCCACGTCCGATAATCATCGACTGCGACCCGGGTCAGGACGACGCGGTCGCTTTGTTTCTTGCGATGTCATCACCGAATGAGCTCGAGATTCTGGGTGTCACGACCGTGGCCGGTAACGTTCCGCTGGAACTGACGCAAAGAAACGCCCGCATGATGTGCGACATTGCCGAACGAGGCGACATTCGCGTTTTTGCGGGCCTCGATAAACCAATGATTCGGGATGCGATCACAGCCGAGTATATTCATGGTAATACGGGGATCGACGGTCTCGATGTTTTTGAGCCAAGGACGCCGTTGCAGGAGCAGGACGCCGTCGCGTTCATTATCGAGACTTTGTTGGCGGCCGAAAAAGCATCTGTGACGTTGGTGCCGACGGGGCCGCTGTCGAACATCGGCGCGGCGATCGATCAGGAACCGGCGGTACTGGAACATGTGAAAGAGTTGGTGATCATGGGCGGCGCGATGCGCGAAGGCGGCAACCGTTCGCCATCGGCTGAGTTTAATATTCTCGCCGATCCTCAGGCCGCCGACATTGTGTTCAATTGCGGCAGGCCGATTACCACGATGGGTCTCGATGTGACACACCAGGTTCTCTCGACGCGCAAACGTGTTGCGAGAATCAGCCGGCTCGACAACGCGGTAGCGGAAGCAACTGCAGGCATGCTCAGTTTCTTTCATCGTTACGACACGAAGAAGTATGGTTCTGAAGGCGCGCCGCTGCATGATCCATGCACAGTTGCGTGGCTGCTCAAGCCAGAACTTTTCACGACCGAGCCGTGCAACCTGTCGGTAGAAACAGAATCGGAACTGACGATGGGGCATACGGCGGTCGATTTCTGGCACGTCACGGATCGACCGCACAACGTGAACTGGACTCACGCTGTTGATGCGGACGGATTCTACGAACTTCTGACAGACCGGCTCGCCCGGTTCGGTAGGTAATCCTGCATGTCGTCAATCATCGTCATTGGTTCAGTCAATATCGACATCGTCGCGCGCGTGTCGCGTTTACCTGAACCAGGCGAAACGGTCACCGGCGCAGAATTGAGTCGATTTCCAGGCGGTAAGGGCGCCAATCAGGCGTTGGCGGCACGTCGTCTCGGCGCAGACGTGGCCCTTGTCGCGCGCGTCGGTGCCGATGCGACAGCCGATGAGGCGCTGTCTCTGTTGCGGGAAGGTGGCGTCGACCTCGATCAGTGTTGCGCGATAGAAGGTGCCGCTACCGGAACCGCACTCATCGCGGTTGCGCCTTCCGGCGAAAATCACATCGTCGTTGCACCGGGCGCGAATCGAATGCTCACCACCGATGATGTGCAGTCGCTGCCCGCCGATGCGTTGATTTGCCAGCTCGAGGTGCCGGTGCCGGTCATCGTTGCGGCGGCGAAGTCGTTTACCGGTTTCTTTTGTGTAAATCTGGCACCTGCCGCGGAAATAGACGTAACCGTCTTGCAGCGCGCCGACCTCGTTGTCGTCAACGAGACCGAATCCGATTGGTATGGTGGCTCGCTCGCAGCGTGCACCGGATTGGTGGCGACGACACGCGGTGCTGGCACGGCGACTCTTGAGCGAGACGGGCAACTAATCGCCCAAGCGAAGCCGCCAAGTGTCGTAGCGACGGATACGACGGGCGCTGGCGATACATTCACGGCCGCGCTCACGGTAGCGTTAGTGGAGGGGCAGGCACCGGACCAGGCGCTAGGTTTTGCGTGCGCGGCCGGGGCGGCCGCGACAACGACAATGGGCGCACAGCCTTCCTTGCCAAATCGAGAATTGGTGTTGAGCTGGTTGTAGCGGCGCTGCCGGAACCCCGACTATTCGGTACCGTTATTCGGTGTCGTTGGTCGGCTGATCAATTTTGAGGTAAGGCATTCGGACGACTTCGAGGTATCGCTCATCGCCAACGCGATGAAAGGCGCGCATGTGCAGGCCCACCATGCCGTTGTCATCCACGCCCAGGAACAGTCGCGCTCGCCCAATCTCCGCGAACGTCAACAATGAAAAGCTTCGCAGCTTGCTGACCCTCGCAAGGGCGCCGGAGTCGTAGAAATCGACTTTGACGGTTGGTTGCGACCAGTCTCTCGTATAAGCTATCGGTTCGACTGGATGTGGCAACCGCCAACGAGATGCATAGTCCCATTGTTCGTGTATCGCTTCCAGGGAGAGAGTAACTTCCGGTAAAGCGGCGCTGTCCTTAGTAGACGATTTCGTATCGTCTGCAGGACACGTTGCCGAAAGCAACGTGCTCGCTAACAGGAAGAGCATTCGACTGGCTTTGTGCATGACATAATTCCTTTAGTCATCGCCCAATTCACAGCGTTGTCCGTGCTGCTCAATCGACTGTGATTCACGCCATTCAAATGTAACAGAAGTAGTTACAAATTTCGTTCGCCCAAGCCGCGAAAAGGACTTTTATCCGCAACAAGAGTTATGTAATGTCGCATGCCATGCTCGATTCCTTTCGCGACTTTCTCAAACTGGAAACCGCCAGCGGCATTATTCTTGTCGTCGCGGCAGTGTTGGCATGCTTGTCGCCAATTCACCACTGGCGACGATCTATGACGGATTAATTGATCTGCCGGTCGAGGTGCGTGTCGGTAATCTCGAAATCGCCAAGCCACTGTTGCTATGGATCAACGATGGTCTAATGGCGATATTCTTTTTCCTGGTCGGCCTGGAGCTCAAACGTGAGGTATTCGAGGGACAACTCTCCGATCCGAAAGAGATTGCTTTGCCTGCGCTTGGCGCATTTGGTGGCATGTTGGTTCCCGCAGCAATCTACATCTGGATAAATCAGGGTGATGCCATCGCATTGCAGGGCTGGGCCATTCCGGCAGCGACCGATATCGCGTTCGCTTTGGCCATCCTCGCACTGCTTGGTGATCGCGTACCACTCTCGCTAAAAATCTTTCTTGTCTCAGTCGCGATTTTCGACGACATTGGAGCGATCGTCATAATCGCCCTGTTCTACACAAGCGAGCTGTCGGTCGGGGCGCTGATAACGGCAGCGGCATGCTTGCCCACACTGTTCTTGCTCAATAGGCGCGGAGTACTGGAGAAGACGCCGTATATTCTTATCGGCGCCGTCATCTGGGTCGCGGTCCTGAAGTCTGGCGTCCACGCGACGCTGGCGGGCGTGCTATTGGCGGCTTTCATCCCGCTACGCGACGCCGAGAAAGAACGCTCTCCACTTCATGAAATGGAACATGACCTTCATACCGCCGTCGCTTTCGGCATCCTGCCGATATTTGCGTTTGCCAACGCCGGGATATCAATCAGCGGAGTCACACTTGGCTCTTTCTTTCACTCGGTACCGCTCGGCATCATGGCAGGACTCTTTTTTGGCAAGCAGATAGGTGTCTTCATGTGTTGCTGGCTGGGCGTTCGCCTTGGCGCCGCTCGTTTGCCGACCGACCTGGGCTGGAGACATATCTATGGCACGGCGCTTCTTTGCGGCGTCGGTTTTACGATGAGCCTGTTCATCGGCTCGCTGGCGTTCGAAGAAACGGGAGTGAATCTGTTGTTCGACGAGCGCCTGGGAATTATCGTGGGTTCCGTGCTCTCGGCAATCTGCGGGTACTTCGTATTGCGAATGTCTCTACCGGAAAACGCCTGAATCTAGAGCGAATCTCTTCACCAGACCCTAGTCGAGATGGAAGGACACCGGCAACAACTTGGCGATTGAGTACTCTTGCCATTCGTTGCTGTCGTCAATAACGATGACTACTGTTTTCTTGTCACCAAACTCGTTGATGCGTTGTCGACAACCGCCGCAAGGCGTGCAGGACGCAATTTCGGTATGGCCTCCCGCAACGGCGATGCGCGCGATGCGTTTGCCACCGCCCTGGACCATCGCCGCGATTGCGGCGGCCTCGGCGCAGTTACCGAGGTTATAGGCGGCGTTCTCTACGTTGCAGCCGACATGAAGGTGGCCTTGATCATCGACAATTGCCGCGCCAACGCTGAAGCCAGAGTAACGGCAATAGGCTTGCTTGCGAGCTTCTTTGGCCGCCTCGATGAGGTCTTCGTCCTGAATGGTCATGGCCTAGTCCGTTTTGCGCATCGGGTTATTCGGGTGCGTCGTCCAGTTGGCTTTTATCTCGGAGATTGGCTCACCGGTTCGCGGATCGTTGCCCGAGGTCAAGTGCTGCATCGATATACAGCCATCTACGGGGCACACGCTGGCACACAGGTTGCAGCCGACGCACTCTTCGTCGATCACCTCAAAGCGCCGTTCGCCATTGACCGTGTTTGTAATCGCCTGGTGCGACGTATCCTCGCAAACGACATGACAGCGGCCACATTGGATACACAGGTCCTGGTCGATCACGGCTTTTTCGACGTGGTTCAGATTGAGGTACTGCCAGTCGGTTACGCTCGGCACCGCTTTGCCGACGAGCTGCCCGAACGGTAGCTGCTTTTCATCCAGGAAATTACTCAAGCCGTCGACAAGATCGTCGATGATCTTGAATCCGTAGACCATCGCAGCAGTGCACACCTGTACGTTGCTCGCGCCCAGCGCCAGGAAATCGACGGCATCGCGCCAGTCCGTAATGCCGCCAATTCCGGAGATGGGGAGCGACTGCGTATCTTTGGTACGCGCAATCTCGGCCACCATGTTCAGCGCAATCGGTTTGACTGCCTCGCCACAGTAGCCGCCATGGGTGCCCATGCCGTCGGTCGTCGGATACATCGTCAACGACTCGTAGTCCACGCGCATGATGGAATTGATCGTGTTGATCAATGACACGGCATCCGCGCCGCCGTCGAGCGCGGCCTTGGCAGGAGGCAGTATGCTGGTGACGTTGGGCGTGAGTTTCACAATGACCGGGATTGAAGCGGCATTCTTGGCCCACTCCGCCGCCATTTGAATGTACTCGGGAACCTGGCCTACGGCCGCGCCCATGCCACGTTCGGACATGCCGTGTGGGCAACCGAAGTTGAGCTCGAAAGCGTCTGCACCGGTGTCTTCGATCATCGGCAGGTATTTTGCCCAGGTCTGTTCATTCATGGGCAACATGACAGATGCGACCAGCGCGCGGTCCGGCCAGTCTTTCTTGATCTGTCGCATCTCGTCGAGGTTGGTCTGCAACGGCCGGTCGGTAATCAGCTCGATGTTGTTGAACCCGATGACGCGACGCTCGTTGCTGTGAATTGCGCTATAACGCGGCCCGCTGACGTTGACGATGTGTGGGTCTTCGCCCAGCGTCTTCCAGACCGCGCCTCCCCAACCGGCCTCAAACGCGCGATTGACGTTATAGGCTTTGTCGGTTGGCGGCGCCGACGCGAGCCAGAAAGGATTCGGCGATGAGATGCCAAGGAACGTCGTTTTGAGGTCGGCCATGATCTATTCCTTGCTGAGATGGTGGTCGATGTCGATCGCCGCCACCTTGCCATGCTGGACGGCCGTTACCGTGAGGTCGTCGCCGCCATCAACGCAGTCACCGCCCGCCCAGACGTTGCGAAGCGAAGTTCTACATGCTTCGTTGACGACAATGCGGTCGTGCTGAAATTCGAGGCCGGCGAAGTCAGCCCGCAACGCCCCGGCGTCGAGTACCTGACCAATTGCCTTAAACACTGTGTCAGCGCTCAGTTCGAAGCGCTCGCCACTCGACGACAAACGGCCATCGGCGTCCAGCATTGTTCGTTCAAACTGAATTCTCGTAACGTGTTCAGCACCGTGGAGCTCCACCGGCATCGCCCAATGGTGAATCGTAACGCCGTTGGTCATGGCCAGGTCTTGCTCATACTGACTTGCGCCCATTTGTTCGGGGCCGCGTCTGTAGACGAGGTCGACCGTTTCGGCGCCCAGGCGCTTACTTTGCACGGCAATGTCGATCGCGGTCATGCCGCCGCCGATGACCACAACACGCCGTCCGACGGGCAGCTTGCCGAGATCGTCGGCTTGTCGGAGGTCCGCGATGTACTCGATGGCGCTGTCGACGCCCGGCAAAGACTCGTGTTCGAGCCCCATCTCATTGGTCGCGGCGAGACCAATGCCGATGAAAACCGCGTCGTAAGAATCGCGAAGTTCGGCAAGTGTGAAATCCTGACCCAAGGCCTTGCCGTTACGAAGCTCAATGCCGCCAATCGACAAAATGTACTCGGCTTCCTTCTGCGCGAAATCGTCGATCGCTTTGTAGGCGGCGATACCGTATTCGTTCAATCCGCCGGGTTTGCTGTCGCGGTTGAATACGACGATATCGTGCCCCAGGGTTGCGAGACGGTGTGCACACGAAAGCCCCGCTGGACCACCGCCTATGACGGCGACCTTTTTGCCTGTTGGTGGCGCCCGTGAAAATAACTGAGCCTGTGCATCAAAAATAGGGTCTGTTGCGTAACGCTGTAAAAGACCGATTTCAACCGGCTTTTCTTCATGCGTATTTCGAACACAGGCTTCTTCGCACAGCACCTCGGTCGGGCAAACACGTGCGCACATGCCGCCCATGATATTTTCTCCGAGGATCGTGCGCGCCGAGCCTTTTATATTGTCGCTGCGAATTTTTTGAATGAACCCCGGTATGTCTATTCCAGTAGGGCAAGCCGTGGTGCACGGCGCGTCAAAACAAAAGTAACAACGATCGGCCGCGATCAACGCTTCCGAACGGCTCAGCGGCGGATGCAGGTCGCCGAAGTTTCGTGCGATCTCGTCCTTGTCCAGACGACTACTGCGAATGTCGGGTATTTGTGCGTCGTTTGACATCGAATTCAGCCGCTCAGCGAGGTACAGCGACAGGCTCGCTTTGTTCGGCCTGGATCTTCAGCGCGTCGTAGAACGGGGCATAAGGCGGGCGGTCAACGTAGCGACCGGCACCGCGTTCGACTTCGAGCTGGCCGTCGGCGTAAACCACGCGACCCTGGCTAATCGTGTGTGAAGCGCATCCTGTCACCGTCATACCCTCAAAGATGTTGTAGTCGATATTCTGGTGATGCGTCTTGGCCGAGATAGTCTTAGTTGCAGTCGGATCCCAGACGACGATATCGGCGTCGGCGCCAACCGAGACACTTCCTTTTCTTGGATAGACGTTAAAAATCTGTGCAGCGTTGGTGGATGTGATCCTGACGAATTCGTTCTTCGTCAATCGGCCGGTTCCGACACCATGATGCCACAGCACTTCCAGACGATTTTCGACACCGGCCGTGCCATTCGGTATGAGCCGGAAGTCGTCCTTGCCCGCTGCTTTCTGTTCGGCACAGAAGCAACAGTGGTCCGTCGCCGTTGTTTGCAGGTTACCGGACTGCAAGCCATGCCAGAGCGCTTCCTGGCTTTCCTTCGGCCGAAACGGCGGACTCATAACGTGGGCGGCGGCCACTTCGAAGTCCGGATCCCGGTAAACAGAATCGTCGACGAGCAGATGCCCGGCAAGAACCTCGCCAAAGACGCGCTGACCTTCATTGCGCGCGCGCGTGATTGCTTCCAGCGCCTGACGACAGGAGGTGTGCACCACGTATAAGGGAACGCGCAATACTTCGGCGATTCGAATAGCGCGATTGGCCGCTTCAGCTTCAACCTCGGGTGGGCGAGACAGCGGGTGACCTTCCGGACCGGTGATGCCTTTGTCGTACAGCGCCTGCTGCAGGCGATAAACGAGTTCACCGTTTTCGGCGTGCACGGTCGCGATGGCACCGAGTTCAACAGCGCGCGAGAAACTGTTCACCAGTATTTCGTCGTCGGCCATGATGGCGCCTTTGTATGCCATGAAATGCTTAAAGCTGTTTACGCCGTGTTCGCGTACCAGGGTCCCCATGTCCTTGTGGACCGAGTCATCCCACCACGTAATGGCTACATGGAAGGAATAGTCCGAGACCGACTTCTCGGCCCATTCGCGCCACTGCCTATAGGTGTCAATGATGTTTTGTTGTGGGTTAGGAATCGCGAAGTCGATGATCATCGTCGTGCCGCCGGCAAGACCTGCCGCCGTGCCTGTGTAGAAGTCTTCGCTTGCGACGGTGCCCATAAACGGCAATTGCATGTGCGTATGTGGGTCGATGCCGCCCGGCATTACGTACTGGCCGCCGGCGTCCACAATCGTTGCGTCCTTCGGCGTGTCGAGGTCCTCGCCAACCGCAACAATGATGCCGTCCTGGCAAAGTACGTCCGCACGTACGGAATGCTCCGCGTTTACGACAGTGCCGCCTTTGATGAGAACCGTCATGATGAACTCCCGATTTCGCCGCGTGCAACGAAGTAATAGATAAGGCCGCCGAGAATGGATCCCGTGAACCAGCCATAGTCGTAGAACCAGCTTAACTTGCCAGTGGTAATTGCGACAACAGTTAATGCAACCGGTATCAGGAAGGCAATGAACCCAGAGACGTTCCAGGCGGGATACCCGGCACCGTCCTGGTAGAGCGCGAGCAGGTTGTAGGACTGTTCCTTGATCAAGAAATAGTCGACGATCATGATACCTGCAATGGGCCCGAGCAGACTGGAGTAGCCCAGCAACCAGTTCGAGTAGAGACTCTCAACGCTTACGTCGGTATCGAGCCAGCCCATCTTCTTCAAGAGCTCCCAGCTCATAAGCGCTATGCCGATAACTCCGGTGATTAACACGCCCCGATCTTCGTTGATGATTTTGGGAGCGACATTCTGGAATACGTTGGTAGGCGAGACGATGTTGGCCGCCGTGTTGGTCGAAATAGTGGCGAGTATGATCATCAGCATCGCGATAACGACCAGGAAATCGTTGTCGATCTGGCCGATCAGGTTTATCGGGTCGGAAATCGTCGCGCCCGTGAGTTCGACCGAAGCCGCCGTCAGAATCACGCCGAGGCCGGCGAACAGCAGCATCGTTAGTGGCAGCCCGATTATCTGCCCCAGCACCTGGCTGCGCTGGGTTCTCGCATAACGACTGAAATCCGGAATATTGAGTGACAGCGTTGCCCAGAAGCCCACCATGGCGGTAAGGCCGGCCATGAAGTAGCCGAGAAACGGTGCCCCTTCAGGCCGGGTTGCGGGGGTCGCCAATACCTCACTCAGCGTGATTTTCGGTAGTGCCCAGACAAGAAGTCCGATGGCGACAATGAGAAGCAAGGGCGCAGCCAGCGCCTCGAGGAGCTTGATCGATTCCGAGCCGCGAATGACGACCGTGAGGTTCGCAACCCAGAAGATAAAGAAGCCGATAACCTCACCAACGCCGCCCAAAGCCGCCCAACTATCGAACATCGCTGACAACATCAGGTGGATAGCAATGCCACCAAACAGCGTTTGAATGCCAAACCAGCCGCAAGCAACAACGGCGCGAATCAGGGACGGCACATTCGAGCCGATGATGCCGAAGGAGGCACGCATGACGACGGGACAGGGGATGCCGTAGCGTGTGCCGGGATACGCGTTGAGCGTCAGAGGGATCAACACGACGATATTGGCGATCAGGATCGTCCACAAGGCTTCCGAAACGGACAAGCCGAAATAGGCCGTGAGCACGCCACCTAGGGTGTAGGTCGGCACACAGATGGCCATGCCCACCCACAAAGATGCGACGTTCCAGCGCGTCCAGGTTCGCTGCGAAGCCCGTGTCGGGGCGATGTCTTCGTTGTAGCGAGGACTCAAGGCGATGTCGTCGCCAACATCGAGTTCGATGTGTTCGCCAACGGTGCGCAGCTTACTGACCGACAAAGACTCGGACATCGAATTTCCCCTTTAGCTATCAGTCAGGGGGCCGTACGTCTCGGGCCTGCGGTCACGGAAGAACTGCCAGGTGTTCCTGACTTCGCGAACCATGTCGAGGTCGATTTCATGGACCAGCAGCTCATCATCACCGTAACTGGCCTGCGCCTCTATCGCGCCACGCGGGTTGACGATGTAACTGGAACCGTAAAACTCTCCCATCTGTGCTGCCCACGGTTCCTCTTTGCCGATGCGGTTAATTGCGCCGATAAAAACACCGTTAGCTGCGGCCGACGCCGGTTGCTCCAGCTCCCAAAGGTACTTGCTCAGTCCCGCCACGGTCGCCGAAGGGTTGACGATGTATTCCGCACCGTTCAGCGCCAGCGCTCGCCAGCCTTCCGGAAAATGCCGGTCGTAGCAGATGTACACCCCGAGCTTCAGGTATGCGGTATCAAAAACCGGATACCCGGTGTCTCCGGGTTTAAAGAAAAATTTCTCGAAAAAACCAGGTTCGACCTGCGGAATATGCGTCTTTCGATACTTGCCGAGATAGCTGCCGTCCGCATCGATGACGGCGGCCGTGTTGTAATACACGCCAGTCATGTGTTCTTCGTAGATCGGCACGACGATTACCATGCTGTGCTTCTTCGCGTATTCCTGCATGAGCTTTGTCGTATAGCCGTCGGGAATTTTCTCTGCGGCGGCGTACCATTTTCTATCCTGGCTCGGACAAAAATAGGGCTGCGTGAACACTTCCTGGAAACAGAGAATCTGAACGCCTTGTCTTCCGGCGTCCTCGATATAGGGTATGTGCGCTTCTATCATGCGATCCCGAATCTCGTCAGGACTCATGGAGCCGTCGCCCTTGAGCGCCACCTGAATCAAACCACACTTAACTTTGGCCACGTCGATCCCCCTGTTTTCTGTGTGATAGAGAATAGGCCTTTTAGCGCACCGAAGTCCACGATCCGTGCATCGGGTTTGGCAATATGTACCAGCCCGCACCCCAGTATTTTTCGTACGTTTTCAAATCGGCAGCACGACTGGCCCGTGTTGCCGGCACGGAACAGGGTGCTACAATTTTTTCGCGCGCGCAGGGCACGAAATCGCCGAAATCGTCGCCGATTAGCATGATGACGCGATGTGTTTCGGCGATCAGCTCGCGGCGAACGAGTTTCTCGCGATCCCAGTCAGGGCGTTCGCCCGATAACATGACGTATTCCGGCTCGACGGCTATGCCGACCTCATGAATGTCGTCGACAGTGGTGCGCTTTTGTGGACATGGGTCGTTATCGCCTTCAATAGTCTCGCATGGCCGATTAGTGACGAAGAAGACGGTCACGCCGGCCGCTCTCGCGGCAGCGACGAATTCCTTCACACCTACAATTGCCAGCGAGTCGTAGTGACTGCTCCAGTCATCGAGTTTGTGATTCGCGAACGGGCGTTCAAACGTCAGCTGAAAGTCGACATTGCTGACAACCGTCTCATCGACATCGAGTATGACGGCGGGCGGGAGGCCTTCAACGCTGCTTTGCCCCGGCATCGCGCTCCAGGTGGTGTCGTCAATGTAGCCAGGCAGCGCCGCCTCTGCAGTTCGATACACCTGCTTCGCAATGGCCCTGTATTCGGCCGCGTGCTTGACCCACAAGAGCCCCAGGTCCTGCTGCGGATCATGGGAGACCGGCGCTGGAGCAGCTGGTGGTGGCGGTGTGGGGGCCGGCACCGAGGCACAGCCGGACAGTGTAAGTAGTGCTGCAAGGCAGAGCGTTACGCGTGTCGTATCCATGGTTTTCCCTGATGCCAAGATGCGCCGAATCAGGTTAGCATGCTCGCATGAAGAGAAACTCACTGCTACTTTTTGGCGCCGTACTTGTCCTTGCCTCGTGTGTAACAACGTCGCAACCGCAATCACACGGGCTCACGTTCGTGCACCTGAACGACACTTACAGGGTTGGGGCCGTCGAGGACGGCAACGCGGGCGGTTTCAGTCGCGTTGTTACGCTTGTTCGTGAACTTAAGGCGCAAGGCAGGGACGTACGAATACTGCACGGCGGGGATTTTCTGTATCCGTCTCTCGAGAGCCAGCTGTGGAATGGTCTGCAAATGGTCGATGCGTTCAATTTCATGGATGCGATTGCACCGATGTACGCGGTGTCAGGAAATCACGAGCTTGACCGACGTGGCCCCGAGCAACTGGTCGCAGCAATCAGGGAATCGCAATTCGACTGGCTTGGAGACAACTACGTGCTCAGGACCGGCGATGTGGCTGTCGACGGGGCTCTCAAGTCCGCGTTTACGTTCCAATCCGGCGACAAGACCATCGGCGTATTCGCGCTAACGCTGCATCCGGACGATGGCGGCAACCAACGCGATTACCTGGACACCGACGGCGACTACATGGGTGTCGCCGAGAAAACGATCGAGAGCCTCGAAGCGAAGGATGTCGACTTGATCATCGGCGTTACGCACCTGCACATGTGGCAGGATGTCGAGATTGCCGGGCTGAAAGCGAGACATCCGACGCTTGCATTCATCGTCGGTGGACACGAGCACGAACCCGAATACAGCCCGGGCAGCGATACATCGGCCATTGTTATGAAAGGCGCGTCCAACGCCCGTGTTATCTGGACGATTGATGTCGACTTTTTCGAGGACGAGCAAATACGGCTGCGCGAACAGAAGATCGCGCTCGACGAGAGTGTTGAGTTAGATGCCGGCTACGAGTTACTTGCGACCAAGTGGCGCGGCCGCTTACTCGACAAGTTTCCTTTTCTCGAGGCCCGTATCGGCACGGCGGCGCTGCCGCTCGATGGTCGCGAGGAAACAGTCAGGAACGAAGAGAGCAGCTGGGGGAACTTCATCGCCGACCAGATGCGCCTGGCATTCGGTGAGCCCATCGCGGACCTGGCGTTTATCAATGGCGGTACCTTACGCATTGATGATTTCATCGAGGGCGATATCCTGTTCGAGGATATCGGCCGAACCTTTGGCTTCAGTTCGTTCCTGCGTCTCACCACGTTAACCGGGGCCGAATTTCTGGACGTACTCGAGGCGGGCTATAGAGGCGCGGGCGATAGCAAGGGCTATTTCCCACAGGTCTCAGGGTTTCGGGTCTGCATCGATCGCAGTCGTAACAGTGGCGATCGCATCGTCAGCCTGCAGGTGCCAGTGGCTGGTAGCTGGCAAGAAATCATCGCTGACAAAGAGTACAGCGTCGTAGTGCCGGACTATCTCTACGGTGGCGGCGATGGCTACGACATTCCGAAGGACAGGCCGGCGTCACCGGCGGGCTCTGAACTCAAATACCTGGTGCTGGATGGTGTGTTAAGAGCCCAGGCGCTGGGAGAAAAAGTCGGGGCGCCCGTTGACCCGGCGAACCCGAGGTATCACGAGCTGTTGGAAGGCAAACAACCCTGTTTCGAATAATGGGGACATTCCTGATTTAATGTATTTATGCATTAAATCAGGAATGTCGCCATAAAAAAGGGCGGCCATTGGCCGCCCTTGATTCTGTTGCGGTTTCTAACCTAGAAGTTGTAGTTGAATCCGACGCGCAAAGACCACAACGACGCTGTTGATGAGCGGCTCTGATTCTGCGGTATGAAGTTATCAAAGCTATACTGATCATCGGAGAAGTTGTTCGGCGTACCGGCGGTGTCTATAAGGCTCGCTTCGACAATCGGCGCGGTCCGTGGGAAGCCCCGCTCATAAAGAACGCCCCACTCGTCGTTCAACAGGTTGCCCAGGTTCTCGACGGTGAAGTAGATATTGGCTTTGTGATCTTCGCCGAAGCCAGGGAGCTCCTGGCTGACGCGAAGGTCGAACTTGGTCCACCAGTCGCCATTAATTGAATTTCGCGGCACGATTTGGCCGCCGTAGCCTGTCAAACCGTTTTCCGCCGCGAACGCGAAGAATGCAGCCTGATCGAAGCCCGGGTCGAAGACAACCAACGGGTCGCTCGGGCCAGTCGGCATGTACATCAAGCTACGATCGTCGCTGCCGAAGAAGAAGCCCTGGGAAATGAACATTTCCTGATCATCGAACGTGAAGCTGTAAGGGCGTCCCTCGTTACTTTGGCCAAACAAGGTGATACGTGTGGTGTTATCGCCGAAGAAATCCTTCTCGTAGCCGAGCCTCAAGATGAAGCGATGTGGAATTTCATAATTCGATGTTGCCAGGTCCGGATTATTGTAGTCGCGAACACCAGCAAGGACCCAGTTCGAAAAGGCCACAGAGCTCGTCATCGGGCTGACGTCTTCGGACTCGGTGTACGCGTAACCGAAGGTCCAATTCAACCCCCAGTCATATTCTTTGGTCAACGTCGCCGAGAGGCTGACTGACTCGGCATCATCGCCTTCGACGTTGCCAAGGATGAAGTCCGAGGTGAATTGACGGCGGCAACCACCGACATTGCTAAACGGGTCCGCCTCGCAACCGGGTACGCTCTTGTCGCCCTGGAAATAGACCGGTCTTCCATCGGGACCTGTAGTGTACTGGATAAGTGTGTCATCGCGATAAAGCGCTGAGTCCTGCGCGCGTGAAAACACGATGTCGCCGTTAAGCACATAGCCCTCACCGAGCGCACCAGCGTCGAACTGCCATGTGCCGCCGAGAGAGAACTTCCAATTGGACGGGATCTTGAAGTTCGGATCGACACCGTTCGTGCCGCTATTTCCCGCCTGACCCTGTATGTAGGGGAAGAACCCTTGCGGCGCATCGAATATTGGCCGGCCATTGCCATCCTCGCCCAGGGGGACCGTGCTCAGGTTGTTGGCAGGATCTACATTCAGGTTCCTAACGCCAGCGTCGCCTTCGCGCGCCTGAATCACGCTGAAACCGTCATTGCTGTAGGCGTTGCTGAGCCACACATTTGGATTGCCGCCACTGTAGAGACCCAGGCCACCACGTACACTCAACGTGTCTGAGACATCCCAGTTGAATCCGAGGCGCGGCTGTATCAGCGACTCGCCATCGAAGTTAACGGCATTGGTGAATCCTGTGCGCGCAATGAAATTGGCGTTCTCACGCGGCACGTCGCTGCTGTCATACCAGTCATAACGCAGGCCGGCGACAATCGTTACATCTGCCTGGGCCAGGATGAATTCGTCCTGGAGGTAAAGAGTGTTCGTGCCATATTTGAATGTCGGTGCTCCATCAAGAGGATTCAACGACGGGGTATTGCCGTAATAGATGTCGTCCGGGCTGAAATCCTCGAACTGGTCGATGCAACCGGAGCCTGGGGAGCTTTCGTCCGTGTGTCCGGAACGACTACAGCCGACTTCGAATTCGTCACCGTTGCCCGGTATACCATCGGGGTCCACCGAATTCTGCTCGTCGAAACGATACTCGCCGATGTTGTGCTGAATGAACAGGTTGTAGATTTCGTACTCTTCGAGCTCATAACCCGCCGAGATCGTGTGGTCACCCAGGGTCCAGGCGCCCTCGAGCTTGAGATTGAACGTGTCGTAGTTAAGGACGTTGGCCTGGCGGGAATCATCGCCGCCCAGGTAGACGTTGGCCCGCGTGAAGCTGCCGTCACCGTCGATGTCGGCATAGGTTTCGATCCGTACTTCACCGAAGGCCTCGTCGCCAGGCAGCGGGCCGGTGTTAACTATCGTGTTTTGCCGGTTATCCAGCTCCGAAAAGCCGATCCTCATCTCCGTACTGAAGGTGTCGGTCCAGTCGGAAAACAGCTGGCCGGAATACGCAGTGAGTTCGGCGCCACGTTCGTAGTAGTGATTCGAAAACTCGAACTCGTCGGGGTCATCGTCCGATTCCGTGATGTTGAAGCCGTCGTTGTAGTTATAGGTCAGCACGGCGTTGTGATCTTCGTTGACATTCCAGTCGAAGCGAACGAGCAGCTTTTCATCCTCGTTCGGCGAACTGGCAACTTCGGGACCAACATCGTAACCGTAGAGGTCGTTGGCTACTTGCCTGATTCTATCCACCTGAGCACGCGTGACGCCCTCAACCGGACGGCCACAGGATTCGTCACCCGGGCAGCGATCAAAGATATTCGCACCGTCCGTCTTTTCATACGCAGCGAAGAAGAACAACTTGTCCTGAACAATCGGGCCGCCGACCGACACGCCCCAGCGGGTCTCGTCAAACGTGCCGAGATCAAGCGAATCGCCTTCAAGCTTATCACCGGTCAAGGAGTCGTCGCCGTAGCTGAACCAGGCACGGCCTGAGAGCTCGTTAGTGCCCGATCGTGTAACAGCATTGATGTTACAGGCGGTGAACCCGCCGTATTGCACGGCGTAAGGCGATAACTCAAGCGATACGTTTTGGATGGAATCGAACGGAAACGGCATACGTTCCGTGGGGTAACCGTTGCTGTTCAGTCCGAAATTGTCATTTTTCTTCACACCGTCGACGGTCAGGCTGTTGAACCGAGGGTTCGCGCCGACGCACGTAACGGAATCCACGAATGCTTCATCAACGTAGATACGAGGATCGATTCGCACGATGTCATTGATATTGCGATTGATCGACGGCAGGTTCTGGATGTCGTCAAAGCTGAAGGACGTCGATGGGCCAATGGCCACCGCTGCTGACTGAACCATCGCAGACGTGACGATTATTTCTTCAATCGATTCGGCCGTTAGCGTCAGGTCAAAGTCGTATGCTTCTCCAAGCGCGAGTATGACATCGGTAATTGACTGACTGGCGTAATCTGGCGACGTCATGGAAATCGTATAGGGCCCACCAACCGAGAGTGAGCCCACCGTGAATCGTCCCGAATTCGACGTGGTCGCCCTGTTAACGCGTCCCGTACGGGTATCCGTTATTCGAACGGATACGCCAACGGCCGGCTGGCCGTTTGGCGCCAGAATTGTGCCGCGAACCGCAGACGTTGTTTCCTGTGCGTTTCCTGCAACAGGTACGGCAAGGAGCATAGCCGCCGCAATTAATGCAACAGAGGCTTGATTCAAGACCTTTAGAGCCAATCTGGAAAATCGAGAGTTGTTTTTCATTTTGGAACCCCGTTTTGGAAAAGTACGAAATCCTCAAGCACTACCTATGATAATTAGATTTCGCACATCTGTATTCGTCCGACAAGCCGCTAAAGACGCGCGAAACCGGACAATTTTTTTGCTTGATTGCGCTAATCTATCGCAGGGAAAATGCTTGTGCAATAAGGGCTTGGGAGCGCATTTGCAGTACTTCTTAAAGAAAAATAAGTACGTACTTAACGCAAGCAAGAAAACGAGTCACGAAACGCTTACAAGCTATTGTTTTTGGGCCAATTCGATCGTTGCGATCATCGGCCAGTGGTCTGAAACGCCGGTGCGCTCTGCCGCGTGGTAGCGTTCGGGCGTGCCGTTCACGGAGACCTGGGCGGGGTTGAGGTTGGCTATTCGCACCGAATCAGCGCGAATCCGGGCTGTTGTGTTTTCGCCACGACCCCCCGAAAACAATAGCATGTCCAGGAACGACCAGCTGTCCTCACGAGCGTAATAATGCGTGCCTTGGCACATCAGGCAGCCAACGTCGTGCGCCAGCGCCCAGTACGGACGGGCGTAGTTGTCCAACAGATTCTTCTCGCCGTCTTCGGTGGTTGTCGTGTTGAAATCGCCGCCCGCAAATGCGGCGCGCGCATCGGGCAGCGCGGCGAGCAACGTATTCAAAAGGGCATAGGCGGCAACACGCATTGGGGTGGGGTGAAACGGGGCCGGGAAATGCACGCTGAAACCGGTGAGTATCGATCCGCTCGGTAACACGAAGTCGGCTTGCAACACGCCACGGGTGTCTCCCTCGCGATCCGGAAAATCTGACAACCTCAACGGATGCAGAATTGCCGGGCCGGCCAATGGCAGACGCGAAAGAAACGCGACATCGATGCCGCGTACATCGCTGCCTTCAATAAGGATTGCAGGGCCGTAACCCAGTTCGGCCAGGTACTCTGTTCGCAAGCGTTCGAGAATCGCCACATTCTCGACTTCTTGTAACGCGATGATGTCGGCGCCGCGCCCACTATCGACCTGGCGAATCGTGTCGGCCAGAACCGTCAGCTTGTGGTCGAGGGCTGCAACGCTCCAGTCAAGATTGAGGCATTCGTCGCGCCAGCTTGCCACCGCAATTTCATTGCAGGCGTTAATGTGGGCTGCGTTTTGTTTCGCGTCGATTGGCAGGTAAGCCTTGTCGTCTTTGCCGGGATCGTCAACGTTATCGAACAGGTTTTGGACATTGAACGTCATTACCGTGACGTTCAGCGGTACGTTGCTGGCCGATTCGGTTTCGGCTCGCTCGACAACAGGTCCACAGCCGGCCAGAAACAGGAGCCACAGCAACACCGGTAACTTGCCGTTCCTATTTTGCTGGGTCATTCGTTTGACGCTCCTTAAAATCAATCAGCAACAGCCGCGAGTTCTTGTTTTCACCCGTAACGACAACTCTGCGACCTTTGTCGCCAAAAGCGATTGCCTCGGCGTTCTTGAAATTGCCGAGGCTGACGCGAACCGGCCGCGTGTTGAGTGCATCGAACCAGTCCTGATCGGGCGGTCGTTCATAGTAGTACACGGCACGATACGTCAGTATGACGGCGGCCAGATTGTCCTCGGAGATGTCGAAACCGACCGGTTGCCAGTGCCAATCGTTGGTTTTTGGCGCGAATTCGACATCCTGCCGTGACGGCGCCGGCAGGCTTTTGATTGTGCCAAGCCATTTGGCCGTTATTTTCTTGTCATTGTCTGGTTGCAGCGGCAACTCGTAGAGTACGGGCGGGACATCGCGCTTGGTGAGCACGAGGGCGCGACGATTTTCGATGTCTACCGCCGCAGACTCGGCATCGCGTGGCCCGTCCGGGTATCGAAAGTCAATGCGCCAATCGACTTTCGCTTTCTCGCTCCTGGCCGCTGCCGGTTCCTCCACGACGTAAAGCGTTCGTGTTTTGTGCCGTGCGTCGTTGTCGCCAATATCCGCGATGAGGAGATACGGTTTGCCGTCCATCCGGAAAGACGCGAGATCTTCCCAGTCTGTGTTGCTGGATTTCTTGAGGTCGAATTCGCCAAGTCGCTTGCCGCGCGGATTGATCGCGTGCACCCATTCTTTGGCGCCATTGTCGTTGATGACCCAGAGAACATTCTCTTGCCGCTGTGAACGCGCGAGGCCGCTGGCCTCACGAATATTTGAGTCTTCGAGTTTGCCGATGACAACCGGCCTTAAATCAAGCGTTTGCTCCGAGGCTGGTGCATTCCCGGGCTCCGAGCAAGCGCTTGCGGAAATCAGGATGAATGTCGGAATCAGTCGGTGCATCGATCTATAGTAAAATACGTATCTGTACAGCATCTTTTTGCCGACGATTGGCTTTCACTGAGTGCTTTGTCTCCGTCCCTCACACTGGCTGTTCTTTCCGACTAGCCCTTATCCGGGTTGAAATATTCCTTGTTTCTCAGGCTACGCGACCATGTTGTTCGCCGCAATTTTTAAGTGGCGGCAATTGATCCGTGTTGGGCGCCAATGTGGCATCCGGTACAAATCTCGACACGTTCTCATGATATTCTGACTGCCATTCGCAACACTTTGCGTTGCTGCGAATCAAACAGCAATGACCAGGAAATAACAATAGACAGATGACTCACTCAGATTTTTCTGACAAGACAGCGATCATAACTGGAGCTAGCCAAGGAATTGGTGCCACAATTGCCAAAGCCTACGCAGCAGCAGGTGCGAATGTTGTCGTCCACTATCGATCAAGCAGTGAATCCGCAAATGCTATCGTTGGCGAAATATCAAAAAATGGAGGCAGCGCGATCGCCCTCGGTGCCTCACTCAACGAGGTGGGCAGTGTTGATAACCTATTTTCTGACGCGATAGGTGCTTTCGGCAGTGTCGATGTGTTGATCAACAACGCAGGTTCGTTTCCAAATTCGCCGCTGCTCGATCTCGGGCTGGATGATTGGCAACGGATGTACTCGGACAATATGGAAAGCACATTCTTGTGCACCAAAGCAGCCGGCAATTTCATGAAGAACGCCGGTGGCGGATCCATCATCAATATTGCCTCGACCTCGGCATTCAATCCCTGCAGTGATCATGCACATTACAATAGCGCAAAGGCTGCAGTAGTGATGTTCACGCAGTCGGCGGCCCAGGAACTTGGGCAATACAACATACGCGTAAATGCGATCGCACCGGGCTTGGTCTATCGGCCTGGTCTTGAAGAGCAGTGGCCCGACGGCTTTACCCGCTATTGCAACGCGGCCCCATTGTCCTGCGTTGTTCAACCTGAAGACATTGCCAATGCCTGCCTGTTTCTATCGTCAGATAAGGCTGCCCGCATAACTGGAATAACGTTGCCTGTTGATGCAGGCGTCCTTACAGCGATGGCCTATTAGGCGAGGTTGTTCATGTCACATGCAACATCACTAACGGGCAAGAACATTGTGGTGACTGGGGCAGCGCAAGGTGTCGGCCTCGGAATCGTCGAAGAGATACTGAGTCAGGATGCCAATGTCGTCATGCTTGACCGCGACGGTGAGACGCTCTCGGCGAGCGCGGAAAAAGCAGGCGCCACTTGCGGCGGAACTGTTTTGTTATTTGCCACCGACGTCACGGATACCGCCGGCGTTCGAAGTAATTTCGAGTCAGCATGTGACCGTCTTGGTCCCCTTGATGGGCTGGTCAATAACGCCGGGATTATTCGCATGGGGGCTGCCTCAGAAAGTACGGATGAAGACTGGTTATCGCAAATGAATGTCAACGTAGTCGGCGTTGTTAACTGCTGTAATGCGTTTCGCGAATGTTCTGATGGCTCTGGCTCGATCGTGAATATTGCGTCAAATGCCGGCAAAGTCGGTTACCCGAATATGGCCGCCTATAACGCGAGTAAGGCGGCCGTTATTAATCTCACACGCACGTTGGCCGCGGAGTGGGCACCCGGCATTAACGTAAACGCGGTTTGCCCTGGGGGTGTGCTTACGCCGATGTTGGAGCACGTTGCTGATGTCGTCGGGACAAAAATTGGGGAAAGTCCTGGTGAATTGCTTTCGACAATGGTCCCCGCCCAACTGAATCGCCATGTCCAGCCGCGGGAAGTGGGCAAAGTCGTCGCATTCCTCTTATCGGATGCGGCGATAATCGTACGTGGCCAGTCCATTAACGTTGATGGAGGCGATACGCCTTACTGAGGGGAGATCACCGTGTCCATAGGGATTATCGGCATCGTAGTGCTGGTGTCGATCGCTGTCTTGCTATCTGAAGATCGTCGCCGCATCAGTTTTCGCGTTGTCGGTAGTGCGTTCTTATTACAGGTGCTGATCGCTGTCGTCGTCTTGTACATACCAGCCGGACAGCGCTTTCTTGGGTCGCTGTCGAATGGCGTGCAAGGCATCGTTGATCACGTTAAGGCGGGAACCGGGTTCCTGTTTGGAGACCTAGGCAGTGGCGTTGGATTTGTATTCGTTCTGCAAGTCTTGCCGATCATCATTTTCATTTCTTCTTTGATGGCCGTTCTGTACTACGTCAATGTCATGCAGGTGATCGTCAGAATTCTCGGCGCAGGGCTACGGGCGATAGTCGGCACCAGTCGAGTCGTTTCACTTTGTGCCACGGCCAATATTTTCATTGGCCATACGGAATCCCCGTTGGTGGTCAAGCCGTATCTGAAAAGTCTCAGCCGCGAACAACTCTTCATGGTGATGAGTTCCGGGCTGGCGTCAGTATCGGGCGCAATCCTGATCGGTTATTCCGCACTCGGCATTAGAATCGACTATCTGATTGCAGCCGCATTCATGGCGGCGCCTGGTGGCTTGCTGTTTGCGAACCTGCTGGTTCCGCTTAAAGATGGGGATATCGAAAGCGATGACGCTCTTGAGCTTGCGGAAGCCGAGGAAGTGCGGCCAACGAACATTGTGGAAGCAGCTGCGGACGGCGCTGCGACCGGACTGAAGCTGGCTGCCAATATCGCCGCGATGCTACTCGCATTTATCGCGTTGATCTCGCTGGCAAATGGATTGCTCGGCTGGATTGGCAGTATCGTCGGTTTCGAAGACGTAACGCTGGAGATGATTTTCGGCTCGATATTCGCGCCACTCATGTATGTCCTTGGTGTTCCCTGGGCAGATGCGGTCGCTACCGGCAACCTCATGGGGCAAAAACTTGTTCTGAATGAATTCGTTGCTTTCGTGAGCATGATCGACGTACAAGAGGGTCTGAGCCCCAAAGGACTGGTGGTTATTACGTTTGCCCTGTGCGGTTTCGCCAACCTGAATTCACTGGCTATTCTCGTTGGCGGGCTCGGCGGGCTCGTTCCCGAAAGACGCCGCGATATTTCGAAACTGGGTCTTAAAGCTGTCTTGGCGGGCTCTCTGTCGAATATGATGAGCGCCAGTATCGCGGGAGTACTCCTTTTTTGGTGAATCGATCAGCGTAAGGATAAAAAGATCAACCTGCCTATTCCGCATCCGGAAAAAACGTTAGCGGCCGTTTTTCACCATCGTCAAAAAACCGCGCGCCTGCTCCGATTTTGTTGTAGTCGCCGAGCTCCCGCCTGGCTCTTTCAGCGTCCTGCATAAGTTTCCTGACAATATCGGGATACTCCCCGGCCAGGTCATTTTGCTCGCCTATGTCATCTTGAAGATCGAATAACAAGGGCTGTTCTACCGAGTCTGTATAGCGACCAATCCACAGGGTGTAAGGCGAATTGGATTGTCGGGGAAGGACGAGTTTCCATCGGCCAGCCCGCACTGCCTGCAAATGAGTAAGAGAATAATAGTAGAAATTGGAGTGTGGGCTTTTCGCACCCGGGCGATCAACCAATATGGAGCTAATATTCTTGCCATCGAATTCTACTCCCGCGGGTAGTCCTGCACCGGCGAGCGCTACCAGGGTCGGAAATAGATCCATCGATGTGACCAAAGCATCGCTGAGAGTCGACTCTGGAATCCTGCCTGGCCAGCGCATGATAGCCGGCACTCGGACACCGCCTTCCCAATTGGAATATTTCCTACCTTTAAGGGGCGCGGCGCTGCCGACGTATTTGTCGCTATGCCCAACTTCGGGGCCATTGTCGGACAGATAAATAACGAGTGTGTTTTCATCCAGCTGCAGACGTTTCAGTTCTTGGAGTATTTCTCCCACACTCCAGTCAAGCTCTTCCACCGCATCGCCGTAAGGGCCACGTACAGACTGACCTTTGAAGCCAGGCGACGCGCCCAGTGGCAAATGGGGCATGTGATGCGCAAGATACACAAAGAACGGTTTGTCGCGATTTTCGCGAATGAACTCTATGGTTTCAGCCGTGTATTTCTGAGTAAGCAGATCAACATCGGTGGGACTTTCAATAACCACATCATTGCGCATCAATTCGGGTACAAAGCGCTCAAGGTCAACATCCCTGGTATACCCGTGATACATCGGCGTACCGTAGAAGTAATCAAAGCCCTGGGCATTCGGCATGAGTTCGTTTTTGAACGGACCCTTCCCACCTGGACGACCTGGAGGTTGAGGTGGCGGAGCAAAATCCCAGGGCTCATCACCATCTCCGGCCATGTGCCATTTACCAATGACGGCAGTTGCATAACCGGCTGACTTCAATGTCTCGGCGATTGTGACTTCACGTGAATGTAAAGTGCTGTTTGGGTTTTTCTTATTGTCAGGTTCCGCCACTCTTATGGGATAGGAACCGGTGAGAAGCGCGGCTCTGGATGGACCACAGATCGGTTGCGCATAAAAGCTCGTGAACCTTATTCCATCTGCCGCCATCTGATCGAGCACAGGGGTCCTGAGATCCTCCGAGCCGTATACGCCAATATCGTTGTATCCCTGGTCGTCAGTGAACACCACAATGAAATTCGGTTGCGGCGATACGTCTTTTTCGAATGGCTCTGTTTCCTGCAAAGAATTACAGGCCATTAGCGATGCCAGCACCAATACACACATCAAGCCCGAATAATTACATTCAAGTCTATTCACGTTGCCATTCGTGCCCCCGAACAGGTATTCACCTTACGCCAACGCTACCAACAGAAGACGCCGTCCTCGGGCCGCAAACCGACAGGAGCATCGTTTTTGTGCTGCCGCCCGTGGCGGGTCAACTCAGACGAGCGTATTGCTATGCGTTTGCGAAACTGTTCAAGGATCTCAGTATGTTCCTCAACGCCGGCAAGGTTTTGTCTTTCTGCCGGATCGCGGGTCAGGTGGAAGAGCTGTTCGAATATCGGTTCCTGATCCGAAAAGTCCAGGTGCTCTTCTATGTACGGACAACCGTACGGCTGTAGATACCGCACGTACTTCCATTCGTGCGTTCGAAGTGCCTCAATGAACGGATTCCCCTCCGCAACTGTGAGGCTCTCGAGGAAGATCTCGTCCCGCTCAGCTTCGCCCGAATTCAGATCTCGTCCCTCCATCGTCGCAGGTACCTCGATACCCGCATAAGACAGAATAGTCGCCGGTACATCGATACTCAGTACCAGCTCGTTAGTTTCGTTCTTTAAATCAACGTGCGCAACACGTGGATCGTAGACAATAAGTGGAATCTTCGCGACGAGATCATACAACAGGCCCTTCCCACCGGTACCGTACTCACCGTTCAACAAACCGTGGTCGCTCGAATAAATAATGATTGTGTTATCGGCGAGCCCTAATCGTTCAAGTTGCCGGACAAGATCACCGACGACTCGATCAATTCCAGTTACCGTTTGATGGTATCGGATCATGTGTTCTGGCTGTGTATTGGGGTCATAGTTATAGTCGTACCATTGCTTGCGCGCTTCATGATCGATAACGCCTTCCGGAATAAACTGGTAGGGATCGCGGCCCGTGTCCTTCGCGATCGCTATTTCCTTGTCTCGATAGAGCCGGTCGTAAATGGGATGACCGACAAGGCGCGGGTTTTTGTTCGCCGCGTACCCCATAACCTCACAAGCATAAGTCTCACAGCCGGGATCTGCACCCTCCGGGTACATGGTCGACACGACAGAGTTGTGCGGAGCAGAGAAACTGACTGAAAGGTTAAACGGAGCGTTATCGGGACGCGTCTCCAGGAACTCCTCAATGTACTCGCCCATTATCTCTGTCGTAATGTCGTTCTTCGCGTTTTTGTAAATTTCAGTTGCAGGGTTTTCAGGGAGATCTTTCGGCCAGAAAGGAAGCCAACCATCATGTGCCCGCCAGTAGTCGAACTGGGCGGCGGCGGCGCCATCAAGCGAATAGTATTGAACGCCAAATTTGCCGATAAACCCAGTGAAGTATCCTGCGTCTCTCATGAGAGCAGGATAGGTTTTTTGCCATTGCGACTCAGACACCTGGTAAGGCGAGTTGAATCCCAAGCCACTCGTTCGCTCGTACTGCCCTGACAAGAACGCGAACCTGCTCGGAGCGCATATGGGCTCAACCGTGAACGCATTCGTAAACCGCACGCCATCATTCGCAAGTTGATCGATATTCGGTGTTTGCGAAAATGCGTGACCGGTTGACGACAACGAGTCGGCACGCTGATCGTCCGCAAGCAGGAAAATGATGTTTGGCCGATCACGTACCGCCGAACTCGATTTTGCGGTATTGCCGGAACCAGAATCCGTGGCCGACCCGCAAGCGGCCAGGCCAGCGGTTGCTACGAGTAGAATCAAGAAGGCCCACATAAAGTGGGCCCTCATTGTTACTCTTCGTGAATCGCTAGAAGCTATAAGAGGCCTCCACGCCCCAAATCCTGGGTTGATTGTCGTAGCCAGTATTATTGGCAAAGTCGATACCGCCTGTGGCGTTTTCCTCATCCGTAATATTGCGGGCAAAAAGACCGATGTTGTAATTGCCCTCGATATTGCGATAACCGAATCGCAACCCGCCTTCATGCTGAGTATCGGTGGTGAATTCAATGTTTTCGTAGAGAAAGTCGTTAGTCTCGCCTTTGAATTTCCAGTCCGAGAACAGGTACAACTCGTTACCGTTTGCGAGCGGGTGAGTGTAATTGATCTCGAAATTCGCCGTCCACTCCGGCGCATGCTGGAAGGGATTGCCATCGATAAGGGCAAAACCATTTGCGTCAAGTGGGTCTAGCACGGTCACCAAAGGGCCGCCCGGAACGGAGAGAGTAGTATCGTCTATTTCGGTCTTGTTGTGGCCGTAACCGCCGGACAGGATCAGATTGTCCGTTACTGCGAAATCGACCTCCAGTTCAATACCGTACCCGACGCCTTCATTCGCATTCAGCAGTGAAGTGCTGTTGGACGCGCCACCGACAGCTACCAGTTGCATGTCATCAATTACATAGTAGAAAGCTGCCATATTAAACCGGACCCTGTCCCACAAGGCTTTGTAGCCGATCTCATAGGACAAAATGGTTTCCGAATCGGCCGTCGTTATTTCGACATCATCCGCTATACGATCCTGGATGGTTGGTGCCCTGAAACCCGAGGCCACGCGGCCATATACCTGTGAGGCATCGCCCACGCCATAAGACAACGCCACGTCCCAACTGACATTATCATCCGCCAAGTTAATCGGCACCGTAGGTATGGTGCCGCTAAAATCGACAATCAAAGCGTCCTTCTCGTCGTCCGTATAGCGCACGCCCGCGGTCAGTGTCAGCTGGTCACTGATGTCATAGCTGCCTTGTCCGAAGACTGCCCAGGTCGTATTTTCGATGTGAGACGATGAGTCTGTGGTAAACACCGTGGCACCGGCGCTTTGGCTTCCCGCGTCGCCGTCAAATTCATCGTCGAAATAGAACATGCCCACCTGGTAATTGAACGAACCGTCCAGGTTACTCGCAAGGCGTAATTCCTGAGTGAGCTGTTCCGCAAGAATATCACTACCAGTATCAATGTTTACAACGAATGGCGAATTGAACGGACTAAAGGGGCTGCTGCCTGGCCCGGCCGGTCCGCTACAGGTAAAAAGGCAACCAAAGCCGCCATCAATGTCGCCGCGAGCGAATCGATCACTAACGTCCTGGAAAGATGTAATCGAGGTAAGCGTATGATTATCGAAATCCCAGTCCAACTTCAGTGTCGTGCCACTTGTTATCATTTCGGTCGGATTATTGGCGCCACCATCGAAAAATACTGTGTCCCGATCGTAATTCGAATTAAATTCGTTGCTGCCGGTATCGAACACGTTGGCCCGAAACAGGGTGGCTGTGTTACCGCTCTGATTCTGTCGCTGGTGCAGGAACAAGGCGCTAAAGTTGTCCGTCGGTGTCCACAGCAGTTGTACGCGGCCGGCATAGGTATTGAAACCGCCCATAACATCTGGTTCGCCGGTGAAGCCGTTATTGACCCAGTCGTCGCGATTCTGTGTCATGACTGAGACTCGTGCCATCAACTTGTCGTCAATCAAGGGGCCACCGAATGCCGCTTCGGCATTATAGGTGCCCAGGTCGCCAATGGAACCCTTGATATAGCCCTCGAATTCTTCGGTCGGCCTACGGGTATCAACTTTGATAATGCCGGCCGTGGTGTTACGGCCGAACAGCGTGCCTTGCGGGCCGCGAATGACTTCTATGTCTGCCATATCAAACAGGGGAAAAGACTTGAATACGACTTTCTCCATGGGTACGTCGTCGAAGACGATGGAAACCGGCTGGGAGGCAGCCTGGGTAAAGTCGGCATTGCCCAAACCCCGCAAATAAAAGCGCGGCGATGTACGACCATTGGAAGATTCTACGTGCAAGCCTGGCGCGGCGCTCGCCAAGGCCAGGATGTCTTCGCCAGCCGTAAATCTCGCCGTCAACCTGTCGCCGGACATATTAGTGATGGAGATCGGCACCTCCTGAATGTTCTGTTCACGCTTTTGTGCCGTGACGATAATCTCTTCCAGCACTCCCTGGGCCTGTACACTTGGGCTACAAAGGAAACAGGAAATTGCGAACAAACTGATTGTTGTTAGTCGTTTGTGAGTAGATCGAAAATACATTGGTTTCCCCCGAAATTGCGTTATTAGAAACGGGTCTTGCTGATTCGGAGAATTGTACCGAATCCGCCGTATACTTGCTGGTCGATATATGAACCCAGGACAGCAAGAGTATGAACAGGCGCGGTTTTTTGATCAAGACGCTTCTGGGGCTAAGCGGTGGCCCGCTCGTGGCACCACTCGCCTCCGCCATGGAGTTTTCCTGCAACCCCTTCACATTGGGTATCGCATCCGGCGATGTGACAGATAGCTCGACCGTCTTATGGACCCGACTCGCGCCTGATCCGCTTGAAGCTGATGGCGGCATGCCGCCCTCAAGCGTTCCAGTTCGATGGGAATTGTCGCTGGATGCGACAATGTCTCGTGTTGTCCGGCGAGGCGAAGTAATGGCGACGCCCACTCTCGCACACTCAGCGCATATTGAGATTGAAGGACTGAAGCCTGGCTGCGAGTACTTTTATCGCTTTTTCGCATCGACACATGAATCCCGGATTGGTCGAACGAAAACTCTGCCGCACCGGGATAGTCGCCCCGATTCGTTGCGATTCATCACCGCTTCCTGTCAAAACTACACGCATGGCTATTTCGTTGCCTATGAACATATGATTCGGGATAAACCGGATTTCATCATTCATTTGGGCGACTACTTTTACGACACGTCATTTGGCGTAGACGATTTCAGGAAACACGAGACGGAAAAAACGCCCGTCACTGTCGCGGACTTTCGGCGACGACACGCTCGGTACAAGACGGACAAGCAACTGCAACATGCCCATGCGCAAATTCCGTTTTTTACGACCATCGATAATCACGACGCCATTGAGGACATGGATCCCGACAAATTCGCACAACGCGCGGCTGCTTATCAGGCTTGGTACGAGCATATGCCCGTGCGCGGCTACAAGGCGGCTGGTGACAATCATTTCGACCTTCATAGACAAATCTCGCTCGGCGATCTAATACAAATCAGTCTGTTGGACGGCCGTCAATTCCGGGACAGCAAGGAAATATGCAACAACAATGACTACCCGAACTACGGATTCGGCAACTACCGTGAGCGTTGCAGCGGCGTGTTCGACGAGGACCGTTCCATGCTCGGAAAAGAGCAGGAGCGGTGGTTAACGGAGAACCTCGTTCAAAACAAATCAACCTGGAATGTTATCGCCTCCCCAGGACCATTCCTGCCGTTTCGATATCATGTTGAAGGCAAAGAGCTGAGCTACATCGGTGCATGGGATATTTATCCGGCAAATCGGGCGCGGATCGCAGAAGCCATTGAGGCAGCCGAAGTCGGCCATCCAATCATCCTGAGCGGTGACGTGCATTCCTTCTGGGCTGTTGACGGTAGTCTTACGAAGGAACCGAGTGAGCGCATACCCATCGTCGAGTTTGTGGCGTCTTCTATCTCCGCTAACTGGCCCGAACAATTGGCCAAACCAGTCACTGAGAATCTGCCGCACAATCCGCAGGTCAAATTCTACGATCCGGACAAACGGGGCTATCTATTGCATGACGTCAACCAAACAGAATGGAAGACGACCGCCCGCGCGATAAAGGACGTAAGAGACGAACGATCGCCAGCACTGAATCTCGCGACTTTTGTTGTAAGCAAGGGAGAGCCAGGATTTACGCGACTTTAATTAGCAGCGCCAGTGGTGCTAACTGGTTTTGACCCACTCCTGCAGTGCCGCTTTCAGGGTGGCTTGTTCAATGTCATGAGGTACGCTCTGCGGTTCGTTGTTGAGCGTCTCAGCGCGTACAGCGATACACTCCAGGCTGAGCGTCTGTAAGGCAAGCCCGAGATCCATCACCTCGATCGGGTTGCCGTCACCACCTGCCAGGTTTATCAGATTACCCTGCGCCAACAGGAAGAATTTCTTGCCGGAATTCAGTGTGAGTTGCTCAATGTTTGGCCGCAGCGTGTGCTCCTGTCCCGCCATCTCACGCAGCGATTCAATGTCAATTTCTGAACTATTCTGCCCGGCGTTACAAAGCACGACGCCATCTTTCATGAGTTCGAAATGCCGCTTTTGGATTGCAGCATCACGCCCGGTTACGGTGATCACAATATCAGCATCACTCAGGACATCTTCCAGCACACCCGTCTTGAATCCCTCAAAATGCGCTTCCAATTGCGCCAAAGGCGCAGTATCGACCACCGTCACCTGGGCACCCAAACCCCGAAGTCGTTGCGCCACACCTTGACCGCAGTATCCGTAGCCCACCACCAAGACCGTCTTGCCACCCAGCATGATATTGGTCGTTCGCATGATGCCGTCGACAACGGAAATGCCTACGCCATACCGGTTTTCCACAATACGCTTGGCCATCGCGTCGTTAATGATGATCGTAGGAAAATCAAACGAAGGCAGTTCCTCTCTTAGGCGGTTGGCACCGGTAGTCGTTTCCTCTGTTGCACCGATGATTGAGTCGCGCAGGTTCTTGTAGGCGTCGTCCATGCCCAGCAAATAATGCAAATCACCGCCGTTGTCGGCAATGATAGTAGGCCCGGTACCCAGCACCCGTTTAGCATTTTCCATGTGCTCGTCAAACGTCTCACTTCGCCACGCGAATACTTCGACGCCCATGTCTTTGACCAGATGGGCCGCGGTGTCGTCTTGTGTCGACCCTGGGCTGCCAGTAATCGCAACCCTGGCGCCACCCGCCATTAGTGTTTCAATCCAGACGCCTGATTTGGCTTCGACGTGAAGACAAATACCGATCTTGTGGCCCTTGAAAGGTTGCTCGACACTCAGACGTTGCTTTATGGCCTCCAGGATCGGCATGTTGTGACGTGCCCAGTCGACGCGGTCCTTACCTGACGCATGGCGGCCAATGTCTCTGATTTTGTAATCACTCATATTCGCGTCTCTGATTCTGCAAATAGCCCTGCATCTCGAACCGTGACATCAGGTCTGCGACAATGCCCGGTTCGATTTCGCGAACATTGAAAAACTCCAGCGGGTCCGACGCAAGATCATAGAGCTCTCGAGGATTGCCATCGCGATCAATCAACAATTTCCAGTCTCCCTCGCGAATCGCAAATTCGAGATCCGATACGGAATCCAGCGCCCAGACAACGGTGCGTTGTGCCAACTCGCCGCCGGACAGAACGACGCCAACATCGATCCCGTCGATTGGCCGGTCGTCAGGAACCGTACCTCCGCCGAGACGCGCCAGGGTCACGAACAGGTCGGTTCCGACGACCAGATCATCGGACGTAGAGCCCGGCTCGACCGTGCCCGGATAGCGAATTATCGCGGGAACCTTTATGCCACCCTCATACAAAAAATGTTTGCGGCCCCGGTATCCGCCCGTGCTACCGTGAGCGTTTATTTCGTACCAGGTCAGCCAGTCGGAGGTGACCGGCCCATTGTCGCTGGTGAAGACGACGATCGTATTGTCAGCCAGATCTTTGCGGTCCAGCCATTGCAGTGCACGACCCAGCTGCATGTCCATGTAGGTAATGTTGGCGTAGTACTCCCCCGGCCCTCTTGGCGTTAACTTTGCAAGCGGAACCTCGGGCAGGCCCGATGGTATCGGCACAACAGCGCCGTTCGTATATTGCGAATACAACTCGTTGTACTCGCGCGGGTTTTCGATCGGGGTGTGCGGCTCGGCCATGCCCAGGAACAGAAAGAACGGTTGCCTGCCGTCCTGGCGCTCCAGCCAGTCAATCGCCTCGTCGACATACAACTGTGCCGTGAACCCCTCTTGTTGCGGAAGCAACTCACGACTCCGATAAATATTGATGGGGTCTTTGTTTGTTGGTATCTGAAAAGCATTGTGGCCGTAAAAATAGTCAAAGCCCTGGTCCGTCGGCTGGGGCTCTTCCTTGCTGCCAAGATTCGAATTCAGATGCCATTTGCCGATTAAGGCCGTGGCATAACCTTCAGCCTTTAGAACCTCGGCAAGCGTGATCTCCTCGTCTGGTAGAAAAACCCCGGAGTTTTCAGGAATCCAACTCTTGATACCCGTTCGGTACGGTGCCCGGCCCGTCAGTATCCCGGCGCGCGATGGCGAACACAATGCCGACGGTGCATAGTAGTTGGTTAAGGTCATGCCCTTCTGTGCCAAAGCATCAATATTAGGGGTTTGAATGACAGGGTGGCCGTAGCCGCCCAGATCTCCGTAACCCAGATCATCGACGTAGATAAGCAACACGTTTGGCTGTTCCGCGAGGCATGACGCACTCAGAAACAGCGTCATGAAGAAGAGAGGACTAATCGGCTTATAGAGGGATTGGCGCCTGGTGATCATGTTTGTTCTCTAAGTCAGGATTGAATGGCCGCTCGATAATGGCACTATTCCAGCGATGTGTAGCATTCCGGCGAAAATTTCGGTGCGCAGACGCAAAGGAAAACAAGGTCTTCATGACCCGTGTTCGTAATCTGCTGTGCGACTTGTTTCGGAATGGTCACGGTGTCACCGGGAGCAATGTCGAAAGCGGGCTCTTTACCTACGCGCATCCGTCCCTGACCCGACTCAATGACGTACCATTCGGCTACTGACAATGCGTGTAATTGAGTGGTGACACCGGGCTCAACACGGGTTCGCGCAATCGAAACCTCGGGTTGACCATCGTCGTTCAGAAGTTCGGTGATGTAGCACCGTTCGACAGTCCAGACTTCCTCGCCCGGTTTCGATTTGCCAGCCATCAGAGGACAATACCGCGAATGTGCCTGAGGAGCACAGAGTGAATCGAGCAGACAACCGGGCCACGAGCGAGCTACTCGACCTGTCGGGCGAGACGGTGTTGGTGACAGGCGCGAGCGGCAATCTCGTGGCGCAATCGCGACTCGACTTGCCGAGGCCGGCGCGATGGTGATTGCGCACTATCATCGAAACGAGGCGGCTGCAGCGGCGCTCGTAAGCAGCTTGGGCAGCGGCGAGATTGTACAAGCAGATTTGTCCGATGAGGCGGCCGTCGAGCAGATGATCACCAACGTCCGGCCATCGCTCCTGGTCAACAATGCCGCGGCACAACCGGTTACCGCGATGGCAGACATGACGTTTGCCGAGTGGCGAGCGGTTCTGGGTGCGAATCTCGATAGCGCGTTTCTGGTTTCGCAACGTGCAGCGCTTGCCTGGATCGCGGCGGGCAAGACTGGCGCCATCGTCAACATAGGATCGATTGAAGGACTGGACCCGGCCGCAGGCCACAGTCACTATGCGACGAGCAAAGCCGGCCTCACGATGCTGACGCGCGCCGCTGCGCTGGAGTTCGGGCCGGCCAATATCCGTGTCAATTGCGTTTCTCCGGGCCTCATCGATCGCGAGAGTCTTGCCAGAGACTGGCCGGACGGCGTGGCCCGCTGGCAGGATCGGGTGCCGCTAGGGCGTATCGGGTCTGCCATTGATGTCGCCGACGCGGTATTGTTTCTGCTTAGCCCTGCTGCCCGCTGGATCAGCGGCGCCAATCTCGTTGTGGACGGAGGGATGTCGGCGCAAAGCAAGTGGTGAATGGGCAAACGGTAACAAGCAGAGAATAGTCTATGGCAACCAAACACATGAATGCAGCACCCGGCGACTTTGCCGACACGGTATTGATGCCGGGCGATCCGCTGCGCGCAAAGTACATCGCCGACACGTATCTCGAGGGTGCGCGGCGCGTAACCGATGTGCGAAACATGTGGGGATTTACGGGCGAGTACAAGGGACGCGCCGTCTCCGTCATGGCGCACGGCATGGGCATTCCGTCCGCTTCAATATATTGCACCGAGCTCATTGCCGAATATGGCGTCAAGCGAGTTATCCGTGTGGGTAGCTGCGGAACATCGCACCCCGACGTGAAGCTCCGTGACATCGTCATCGCCATGGGTGCATCGACAGACTCTAACTGCAACCGCATGCGATTCGGTGGCTACGATCTCGCGGCGCTGGCGAGCTTCGACCTGGTTGCGAAAGCCGTGACGGCTGCAAAGCAGCAGAAAGTGCGCTATCACGTGGGCAATATTTTCTCGGCCGACCTTTTCTACACGCCGGATCCCGACATGTTTGAAACCATGGCGAAGTACAACGTCTACGGACTCGAGATGGAGGCGGCCGGCATTTTTCCGATCGCGGCCGAGAACGGCGCCGAAGCACTGGCTATCTGCACGGTCAGCGACGATCTGCGAACCGGGGATCACCTGACATCCGATGAGCGCGCTACGACCTTCGACGAGATGATTCGGGTGTCGCTCGAAACCGTGGTGGCGGACGACTAGAGGTCGTCGTGCCGTTGTCGATATAACTTCATAACATAAAGTTATCTGGTTTCCTGCTGCCGAATAGGGCTTGACACGGGGTCGCCTGAGGTTGGATACTTTGCGAAATAAAGTAACTTAGCCCGTGACCCTTCACTTCGACGAAATGATCAGCGCCCCCTGTCGCCTAGGCATCCTGGCCACTCTCGTGCCCGGCATTCCTGTGTCTTTTACTGAGATGAAAACCAAAACCAGCCTGTCCGACGGCAACCTGCACGTTCAAACTCGCAAGTTGGCGGATGTTGGGTATATCGATATCAGCAAGGTCATGAAGGGCCGGCGCTCAGTAACGGAGTTCCGGATCACCGAACTTGGGCTGGAACGTCTCAGACTTTATGTCATGAAGTTACAACGGGTACTGGATGCGGAGGCCGGCACGAAGCCCTCGGCAAAAGGCTCGACACGACCTGACGAATCGGCGGTCTGGGCATGAGCGGTGCGAAAAGAATTGCAATCGGCGCCGACCATGGCGGCTTCGAGCTGAAATCTGCCTTGGTACTTCATCTCGGAAAGGCCGGACACCAGGTGCAGGACCTCGGTACTTTATCTCGTGAAGCTGTCGACTATCCCGTCTTTGCTCGAGCGGTCGCGGACGCCGTGTCCTTGGGCGGAGCGGACGTTGGCATCATGATCGACGGTGCCGGTATCGGTTCCTGCATGGTCGCAAACAAGGTTTCGAATATCCGCGCAGCGCTTGCCTACGATTTGTCGAGCGCTCGTAATAGCCGCGAGCACAATGACGCCAACGTCCTGACCCTCGGCGCCGGTCTTATCGGCGAGAGCCTCGCGAAGCAGATCGTCGACGTCTGGCTGGCAACCGAATGCACAGAGCCCCGGCATCTGAATCGTGTCGCGATGTTTGCTGATCGGGGCACGCGCCCCGGTTCGCAGTCGCACGTTGCCCCCCACCACGAGGAGAACATTGAGATGCATTTGTCCGATCAAGACATTGACCGGGTAGTCACGCGACTTCATCAGATCCTGGGCCCGATGACGGGTGCCGAGCTTGGCGGTCCCTGCGTTGGTGACAGCCCCGAGGCGGCGCGAGAGTTCGTGCGGCTCGGAGCCACCGGGTTGACCAGCGTCGCCCCGGCGGAGCGGCCGGGGAGCATTCCCGGCGACCTCGCGCGCTACATCGATCATACCCTGCTCAAACCCAACTCGACCGAGGAGCAGGTTCGGACCCTGTGCGCCGAGGCCCTCGAGTATAACTTCCGTTCGGTGTGCGTGAACCCGACCTGGGTGCCGCTGGCCGCCGAGTTACTGCGGGGTAGCGAGGTGCTCACCTGCACCGTCGTCGGCTTCCCGCTAGGCGCCAACGAGCCCGAAATCAAGGCCATGGAAGCGCGCCGTGCCATTCGCAACGGCGCCCGCGAGATCGACATGGTGATCAACATCGGCGCGCTCAAGAGCGGCGACGATGCGCTCGTATTTCGCGACATCCAGGGAGTAGTCGAGGACTGTGTCGATGGCAATGCGGTGTGCAAGGTCATTCTGGAAACAGCGCTCCTGACCGACGCCGAGAAGCGGCGCGCCTCGGAGCTCGCGCGAGACGCTCGCGCCCACTTCGTCAAGACATCGACGGGCTTCTCGACCGGCGGTGCCACGGTAAGTGACGTGGCGCTCATGGCCGAAGTTGTTCGTGGCGCCGGCATGGAGGTCAAGGCGTCCGGCGGCATCAGTTCCTTCAGCGATGCCAAAGCGATGATCGAGGCGGGTGCTACCCGTCTTGGAGCGAGTGCCAGCATTGGCATTGTCCGGGAAGCAAAATCAACAAGCATGAGTGCTTGAGGGGTTCTATCGATGATTGATCTGAGGGCTTACATTTTTCTTGACTCATTGCAGCCGCAATTCGCGTCCTTTCAGGCCACGATCTCGAAGGGCTACCTGCCCAAAGTCGGCCAGGCCAGTCTTTTCGTCGAGATCGCCCCCGGTATGGCGATCAACCAGATCCTCGACGTTGCGCTGAAGTCGACGGACGTCACGGCTGGAATGCAGATCGTCGAGCGTCACTACGGCATGCTCGAGTTACATTCCGAAAGCCAGGCCGATGTCCGGCAGGCCGGACAGGCGATTCTCGATTCGCTGGGCCTTAAGGAGGGGGATCGCCACAAGCCACGAGTTGTAGCTAACCAGGTCGTGCGTCACCTCGAAGACACCCAGACCATGCTGATCAACCGATTTCGCCACGGCAATATGATTCTTGCCGGGCAGACGCTGTTTGTTCTTGAAGTGGAGCCGGCCGCGTATGCGGCGCTGGCGGCCAACGAGGCCGAGAAGGCGGCGGATATCAATATTCTCGAAGTACGAGCTGTCGGCAGTTTCGGACGCGTCTATATCGGGGGTGAGGAGAAGGACGTCGTGGTCGCACACGAAGCGGCAACGCAGGCGATCAATGCGGTCACCGGCAAGACGAAAAAGAAATAGTTGCATAGATGGTAGTTGTATAGATAAACGCGGCCATTATGGCCCGATTCGCGAGGAGCAAGGCGATGTCAGAAGCATTAGGAATGATCGAGTGCCGGAGTTTTCCGGCCATGGTGGAGGCGGCCGATGCAATGGTCAAGGCGGCCAAGGTCGAGCTCGTAAGCTATGAAAAAACCGGTGGCGGCTACACAACCGCCGTTGTGCGGGGCGACGTAGCCGCCGTAAGAGCGGCCTGCGACGCCGGGCGAACCGCGGGAGCCCGCGTTGGCGACGTCGTCGCCGTACATGTGATCGCGCGCCCGCACAGCGGCGTCGACATGACGATCCCGCTGGGTCGCACCGATTCGGCCAAGAAGTAGTGGCCGGGGGAAGGGTGCTAACGTGAAACTCGCGAAAGTGCTCGGCACCGTCGTCGCCACCGAGAAAGACGCCAAGCTCGGGGGCTTGAGGTTCCTGATGCTGGGTAACTGGGGTCATGACAATAAACCGGCCGGCGGCTCGGTAGTGGCCGTGGACGCCGTCGGTGCCGGTGTCGGAGAAATGGTCCTCTATGCCAGCGGTTCCTCCGCCCGCCAGACCGAGCGTACCGACCAGAAACCGGTTGATGCGGTCGTTATGGCGATCGTTGACACCTGGGAAATCGAAGGCGATGAAAAATACCGCAAGGGGGAGGCCAGTGATTCAACAAGCTGATATTGGTGGGTTCAGAACAAGCCAGATGATTCAAGACAAGGCGCAGTGCGCGGGAAATGGCAGGGTCCTTTTCAAGGGCTGCAACGCTGTATTGGATCATCTGGCTTGTTCCCTTCGGGCGAGTCGTGAAGCAGTCGTACCCAGAGGGCATACAATCCGCGGTGTTACGCCACTTGGCAAGGACACGCCATTGCCGGCGAGACGTGCCTTGCGGCCAACTGCTTCACGACTCGCTGAACCCATCAATATCAGCTTGTTGGACCACTCAGCATGAGCCAACCGGGCGGCAACGCCGGCCTCCTCAGCGACCAGCAGGTGGACATCATTGCTACCCGCCTTGCCGAGCGCCTCTCGGCTTCGTCAGTTGAAAATCAACGCTTCGACGCGTCTTGCAACGCGCCGGTCATTGCTCCTCGCGAGACGCCGGCACTCGGTGACGGCATTTTCGCCACGGTGGACGACGCTGTCGAAGCGGCCGGTATCGCGTTCCGCGAGCTGGACGGCATGTCGCTCGAAGGGCGGCAGAAGATCATCGCCTCGATTCGCGAGTCGATGCTGGAGCATGCCGAGGACCTTGCCCGCCACGCGCAACGCGAGACAGGGCTCGGTCGGGTGGAGCACAAGGTGATCAAAAATCGCCTGGTCACGGAGAAGACCTCCGGCACGGAAGTGCTCACACCTCACGCTGTCACCGGAGACAATGGGCTGACGCTAACCGAGTACGCGCCCTATGGCGTGATCGGTGCGATCACTCCGACAACCAATCCAACCTCCACCATTATCTGCAACACGATCGCCATGCTGTCGGCGGGCAATAGTATTGTCTTCAATGTGCACCCGAACGCGCGTGAGTGCTCGATGGCAAATGTACGACTTCTGCACCAGGCGATCATTTGTGGCGGCGGCCCGGCAAACCTGGTCACCGCGGTAGCAGAGCCAACCATAGAATCCGCGCAGGCGCTCATGGGCCACGCGGGCGTGCGCCTCCTTGCGGTGACCGGTGGCAGTGGCGTCGTACGGCAGGCGATGACCAGCGGCAAGCGCGCTATCTGCGCCGGCCCTGGCAACCCGCCGGTGGTGGTCGATGCAACGGCTGACCTCACGCATGCCGCTCGCAACATCGTCGCCGGCGCGTCCTTTGACAACAACATCGTGTGCGTAGACGAAAAGGAAGTCATCGCCGTCGACAGCATCATCGACGAGCTGTTAAAGCAGATGAGTCTGCATGGCGCCTATGTCCTGACCGAGGGCGAGCTACATCGCGTGGAACAGGCAATCTTCAGCGAGCAGCGCGGTCCGCGCAGGCGTGCAGTGGTCGAGAAGGATCTTATTGGCAAAAACGCGAGCGAGATTCTCGCCCGGGCTGGCATCGCATGCAGCGGTGATCCACCGCTATTGGTTGCGCGAGTCCCGAACGACCATCCGCTGATCTGGACTGAGCAAATGATGCCAGTCCTGCCGGTTACTTCGGTACCCGACGTTGATCGCGGCATCGAACTGGCCAAGGAAGCGGAACACGGCTTCGGTCACTCGGCGGGCATGTACTCGCGCGATATCGATGCGCTGAGTCGAATGGCACGCACGATCAATACCAGCATCTTCACCAAGAATGGCCCGTTCTATGCTGGCCTGGGCGAAGGGGGAGAAGGTCATTGCAGCTTCACGATCGCCAGCCCTACCGGCGAAGGACTTACCGGCCCGGTCGCCTTTAGCCGGCTGCGGCGTTGTGTCCTTGTCGATCATTTCCGCATCGTTTAGCGCACACGGTGCAGAAGAATAAGCGACACGGGGCCCTGGCATTACTGGAATTCGACACTATCGCCTCCGGCATCCTGGCGACTGACCTTATGGTCAAGCGGGCGCCCATCGCGTTGTTGCGCTGCGGAACGATCCACCCGGGTCGATTCCTGATTCTGGTTGGCGGCAGCGTCGCCAGCACGGAAGAGGCCTACGTTGCCGGAGTGCAGCTAGGCGAGACCAAGCGCACATTGAGCGGCAGCATATTCCTTGGCGACGTTCACCCAACCCTCCATGACGCCGTTCTCGGTACTCGAAACGCGATGCAGGGCGATGCGCTGCTGGTCGTCGAGACTCACTCTTCGCCTGCGCTGCTGTCGGCCGTGGATGCCGCTGTGAAAAGTACGCCCGTCGTCCTGTCCACGGTCCGCCTGGGTGATGATCTCGGTGGCCACGCGCTGGCGCTGATGAGCGGTGATCTGACCGACGTCGAGACAGCGCTCGGAATCTGTACCGAGCGGGCCGGCGATCAGCTGCTCGCCCGGACACTCATGCCGCGGCTCGACCCCGACCTGCGCTCGTTGCTCGAGGAGGGCACGCGATTCGGATCCTGTCCAGCCGTCGAGCCGGCCGGGGCTGAATATCCTGAGGAGGTCGCATGCTCCTGGGACGCGTAATCGGCACCGTGGTTCCTGCGTCGCTGGTGGATGAGCTGGCCGCCACGCCATTACTCTGGATTCAACCGCTCGATCGCGAGGGCCGACCCGAAGGCGACCCTCTGGTCTGCGCCGATGGCACGCGCATGGCGGGGCCCGGTCAGATGATCTACTGGGTGGCCAGCCGCGAAGCCGCACTGGCCCTCGATCCGTGGTTCGTCCCAGTCGATGACGCCGTCGTCGGCCTGGTCGACGAGGTGAACCTCTATTCGCCCGAGGATCTTGCCTGATGATCCTCGGTCGCATCACCGGCAGCGTCGTATCGACTATCCACCACCCCATCGTCGAGGGTCGAAAGTTGCTCGTTGCCGAACGACTCGACCAAAATGGGCGCCCTACCGGCGGTTACGTCATCGCCTTCGACGCCATTGGTGCAGGCTTCGGTGAAACCGTCTTGATTCTCGACGAGGGCAGCGGTGCCCGTCAGATACTCGACGATAGCGAGGCGCCGGTGCGCTCGATCGTAGTTGGTATCGTCGACGCGGTCGAGCTCGAGGCGGGCTGAAGGGAAAATGATCTGGCACCCTATCGGTACCTGAGCCTGTTTGAACATTAAACGCGCCCCACAAGAACTACCGTGGGTCAATGAGATTCGAAGTCGTCGAGCACGCCAGCTTCGATACGGCCCCCGAGTTGCTGAATAACCATTGTGGCGCAGTAGGTTCCATAGCGTGCGCATTTTTCGGGAGGTTCGCCGTTTGCCCAGCCGAACAGGAAGCCGGCGCAGTACGCGTCGCCCGCGCCGGTGGTATCGATGACGTCGGTGACCGGCGTCGCGGCCTGTACGACTTTTTCATCATTGCGGATCACCACTGAGCCTTTTTCGGAACGCGTCACGGCAAACAGGTTGTCGTAGTCACGCAGTGCCTCGAGCGTTTCTTCAAACGTGTTCGTGCCTAGCAGCGCGAACGCCTCGTCTTCGTCGGCGACGACGATGTCTGCATCATTACGCACGAAATCCACGAACGAATCACGGTGTCGTTCAACACAGAACGAATCGGATAACGATAAAGCGATAGCTGTGCCATTTTTTCTGCCGATTTCAGCGGCCTTCCTGGCGAGGGCCGGGCCTTCGGCGATGTCCCACACGTAGCCTTCGAGCAGGATGACTTTTGGCGAGCCGACGGTCTCTTCGGTGATGTCCGCGAGTCCCAGCTCGAGGCATGAGCCCAGGTATGTCTGCATTGTGCGTTGGCCGTCTTCGGTTATGAGCACGTGACACCGGGCAGTAGGCGCGCCTTCCAGAGCCGGCGTCAGTCGAATATCCACACCGAGAGAGCGCATGTCGTGATCAAAGATGGCGCCAAGCTGATCGGCTTTGACCTTGCCAATGTAGGCGGCCGTACCGCCCAGGTTGGCGAAGCCGGCGATCGTGTTGGCGACCGAGCCGCCCGACATTTCAGTTGCCGGACCCATCTGCTTATAGATGTCGCGGGCCTTTTGTTGGTCGATCAATGTCATCGAACCAGGCGCAGCGCCGATGCCTTCGAGAAACTCTGTATCGACGTGCGTGAGTACGTCGACAATGGCGTTGCTGATGCCGAGAAGTTGGACTGCCTGCGTCATAGGATTATCTGCCTGGCTCGAAACGGCGCATAGACTATCATCACGGGATACCGTCTGTCCGGCAATTGATATGGCGCATGGTCGTTCATGTCGGTATCGTCTGGCAACCGACGCGGTGGTACGGAGCCACGTGATGAGAAGATCTGCAAGCCTGCTGATTCCGCTTTCCCTTATCCTGACGTACTATGGATTTTGGTTTGGCGCTGTCATATTGCTGGTATCCCGATACCCGGCGCTCGGCGAATACCTGCCACTGGGTGGCATCACAGACCTGGCCGCTTCGAACACGGACTCTTTCGAGCCCGTGTATACCAGTGTTGAGCGAACCATCCTGTCCGCAACAGGGCCAGTGCGACTTGCCCTTGCGAGCATCGGTTCACTGATATTGACCGTGCCCGTATCCTGGGTCTACTTCATCACAAGCCGGGCGCGGCGTATCGATCAGTCCTTTTTGCAGACGATCATGATCTTGCCCATTGTCGTAACCGGGATCGCGATGATCGTCGTTAACAGCTTGGCACTCGCGTTCAGTCTCGCCGGCGTTGTAGCGGCGGTCCGCTTTCGATTTTCGTTGAGCCAACCGTCGGACGCGATGTACATTTTTGTTGCGATTGGCATAGGACTGGGGTCTGGCATCGGCGCGCTCGGCATTTCGGGCGTTATCTCGATGATGTTTGTGCTCGCGACCTTGTTCATCTGGAAGCTCGAGTACGGTAAGACACTCGCCGGACCATTTCTGACCATGCTGACCCGGCGTTCCGCCGGCGAAGATGACTACGAAGGGCGGTAGATTCGCAAATGTCATTGGATGAACTGAGCGGTCCGTCGAACCGTAGCTTGCTTCTGGTCCACGGCCGAGGTTTCAAGCCCGGGCGTGAGGCGTACATGGACTTGTCCATGGCCGCACTGCGGGCGGGAGTCGAGCGCGATTATCCGGCGCAGGTCGACGGCTTCGACGTCTTGCAGAAACACATTGCCTGGTACGGCGATCTTAGCGAGGAAGTCCTGCGAAGCCGTGGCAAGAGCTACGACGCAGAACTCGATATCGGCGATCGTCGCAATGCACTAAGCGCCCTTCGGGAAGTAACACCGCGCAAGCGATTTGGCATTCGCTTGTATGACCGCCTGCCGGGCAAGTCGGCGTTGCCCGAATTTGTCGCAGATCTTGCGGCACCTGTCCTTGGCGCTGTCGGTCTCGCGATGCCTCTGATTGGTGCCATAGCAAAAGACTTTGCGCAGTATTTCAATACCAAGTCGGACTACATGCCGAAAGTGCGCGATCGCTTGCGCGTCGAGCTATGCGCGTTAATGGACCGAGGCGACCGAATAATGCTCATTACGCACGGTACAGGTAGCGTAATCGCGTACGACGTATTGTGGGAGCTGTCACACGACCCGGAACTCAAAGAACGTTACAGCGACAAGAAAGTAGAGTCGTGGTTGACCCTGGGCTCGCCGCTTGGTGATCGTAATATCCAGAAGCGACTGCGGGGTGCCAAGGAAAAGCCGGATTACAAATTCCCGGAAAATGTGATTTCCTGGCACAACATCTCGGCCGAGGACGACTATACTTGCCATGACAATACCTTAGCCGACGACTACAAGACGATGCTAAAGAGGCGCCTTGTCAGCGCCGTGCATGACTACCACGTATTCAACCTGGCAGTCCGCTATGGCACGTCGAATCCGCACAGTTCGGTTGGATACTATATCCACCCGCGCACATCGAAAATTCTGGCCGACTGGATGCAGGCCAGCGACTCGAAAACGTCGCCTAAATACACTTTTTGACGAGCTGGCTCTGCACCCGCTTGGGCGAGTCAATCGTCTTGTAAAACCGCTCGATGTATTTGGACATGGCTTTGTTGGGAGCGCCATCAATTCCCTGTTCATCGCTGACCAGTCGGAGGATTGCGTCCCGCTTTCCATTGAATAATGTAATAGTCGCGTCAAGGAGTCCGTTGTTCGAACAGCGTCCACGATAGAGACGTTGTTGCACGGTGCGTAGCTTGAAGCGCGGATTCGCGCCTGCATGTGGCGCATTCACAAGGCCGGCCTGGTCAAAATCATAGGGCACCGAGAACAACAGCTCTCCGTCCTGTCCAATGAGCACGTGATTGTGGCAGCAGAATTCCTTGGCACCGGCGATCGGTGAGAAGTCCGTATTGCCGATCAGGTAGTGATACACGGAGATCAGGTTCATGTAATCGGGCTGTAGTGAACTGACTCTCGTCTGTTCGACATCGATTACAGAAATACCCAGTCTTTTCGCCAGGCGGTCGTCGCTTTCAATAAAGAACCCGTAGCTGACCCGCTCGCGGTTGTCTTTTTCGGTATCCGTGTACGTTATGCGCAGCAAGCGGACACGAAAACTGGCCTCGGTCAGCACATTGAGGATGCGGTAAGCAGTGTACTCACTCAACAATGTTTGTTGGTAGCGGTTGGAGTTGTTCCTGCAATGCGTCACCAGCTTGAGTTTGTCCTGTTTGTGAAACAGTGACTTTTTTGTTTGCGACTTCTTGAAATTCAGGCGCAATGGTGGAAATTTACAAATCTCTTCCCGCCGCCGGAAACGACCTCTCGTTCGTATGTTGACATCGATTTCTTCGAGCTCGCCGGCTTCATTCGTGTAATGGAACGTACCGGCGATTTCTTCCTCATCGGAGCGCTCGGACACGAGTGTCGTAATCGGTGCGACAATGCGAACCTCAAGGATGTCGAGGCTCTGAAAAAGCGGGTCCGCGTCGCCGCTCGTCTGCGCATAGGCGGTCGAGGCGGCAAGGAACCATGCGGCTGTAGCGAGTGTCCAACGGTACGGTGACATGGGCTGCCGGTGCTCCTTCGATGGCTGTTGAGAAGCACACGAGTTTATCACAGGCATTTTCCACCTCAGCAAATTGCTGCTAGGCGTCATTGTCACTACACTGAACCCCATTTCACAGAAACGGCAGTCGGCGATTTGTCACGCACACTAAGGTTATCCTTGCTAGTTGCTTTGGCGTTGGTTGGGCCAGCCTGCGCAAGTGACTGGCTGGTTAATGACGCGAATCGTGTTGTCGCCGTCGCGGATGTGCATGGCGCGTTTGATGCCATGGTCGAAACGTTAAAAAAGGCCGATGTTCTTGACGACGGATTGGCCTGGTCGGCCGGTGATACGCACCTCGTAATCGTGGGCGATATTCTCGACCGCGGACCGAAGTCACGCGATGCGATGGACCTCCTGATGCGACTCGAGGGAGAGGCGTCCGCGGCCGGCGGCAACGTGCAGGTTTTGATCGGTAATCATGAATCAATGAACATGATCGGTGACCTGCGCTACGTGAGTAAGGCCGAGTACGCCGCGTTTGCCAACGATGAAACTCCCGAGGAGCGCGATCGCTGGTTTGCCGCGTACGAAAGACGGCATGCAGGCAGCGAAGACTCAAATGCGTTGCGCGAGAAATTCGATCGGCAGTATCCGGCCGGATTCTTCGCTTTGCGACGTGCGTTCCGGCCCGACGGAAAATACGGCAGGTGGTTGTTGACGAAATCCGTGATTGCAGTCGTCAATGGCACCGCCTTCGTGCACGGCGGCTTGTCGCCGCTGGTCGAAGAGCTCGGGCTGGACCGCGTCAATCGAGGCCTGAAGAACGAGCTGGTTGAATACGTCAACGCGCTGCAGGTTCTGACGGACGCCGAAATCTTGTTGCCGACCGACAGCCATTACGAAACCGAGGCAGTACTAAATGCCTATCTGCCAGCCCTTGACGAAACAGCAGACGTTCTTGCAGCGATCGCAACCGCAAAACGACTGGCAGAATCGGATCTTTTCGACGCTGACGGGCCTCTATGGTATCGAGGCAATGTATCGTGTGGCGGATTAATCGAGGAACATCGACTGGTGGCAGCGCTCACGGCAATCGGCGCCAAACGGGTTGTTGTCGGACATACACCAACGCCGAACCGGCGCGTGTTGCAACGCTTTGACGGTCGCATAATAGAGATCGATACAGGCATGCTTAATTTCTACTACAAGGGCAGTGGTAACGCCCTGGTGCTCGAGGGCGACACCATAAGAATAGTGAACCAGCATGACGAAGGGCCGACGTCGCCGGTCTCACATCCTCGCCGGGTTGGTGAGCGACCTGGCATGATGTCGGCGGAGCAGTTGCAAAGGCTGCTCGAAGAAGGGGAAATACTGTCAGAACAGATGGGGCCGGGCGGCAGGAAGATTGTCGGGGTCAGCGATGGGTCGGTCACGGTGTCCGCCATATTTGCCAAACGACAATCGCGTGGGTTTTACCCTAGTGTCGCGGCCTACCGCCTCGATCGCCTGCTAGGACTCGATTTGGTCCCGGTTACCGTGGCGCGCAAGGTCGGCGGAACATTTGGCTCGTTGCAGTTTCTGTCGGACAAATTCACTGACGAGGCAGGAAGATCTGCATCCGGACAAGGCGGCGGCTCCGCTTGTTCGCTGACAGACCAATGGGATGCGATGTATGTTTTCGACGTGCTGATCTACAACGAGGGCCGCACCCTGCAGCGCATGCTGTACGACACTCGATCGTGGCGTCTAATGCTGAGCGAACATGGGCGGGCCTTCGCTAACAAAAAGGGTCGCCCGAAACATCTTGCCAGCGTATCGCTGGAGATTTCCGATGGCTGGAGACAGGCGTTGGGAGATGTTAGTGATGAGACGCTTACCGAAAACCTCAGCGATGTACTGGACAAGCGCCGCTTGAAAGCGTTGATGGCGCGCCGGGACGAACTGCTCGCGGTAGCCGAAAAACGATAATACGCACCAAACGAACGAGGTCAGTCAACCACAGCAATGCACTCGATCTCGACGCGGGCGTCCAGCGCCAGGCCGCTGGCGCCGAGCGCGCTTCGTGCCGGCGGTTTTTTGAAGAACGTCCTGTAGACGTCGTTCATCGCATCCCACTCCGACATGTCGGCGAGAAATACCGTGCACTTCACGACGTTGTCCATGGACGAGCCGAACTCATTCAGTACCGCTGAAATGTTTTCCATGGTCTGGCGCGTCTCTCCCTGAATGCCACCTTCCGCTATTTCCATTGTGCCAGGGATGTTGCCAATGTTGCCGGAGAGGTAGAGCGTATTGTCGACCCGGACAGCAGAAGAAAACGGAAGGTCGCGGCCCTCCATATCTGGCATCTGCAGGTGGGTGACATCGGGCGACTGGCCAACGTTCACTTCACAGCCCAGCAACAGGATGGTCGGAAGTAACGAGAGCGCGGGTTTAATATTGGCTTTTATCGTATTCGCCTTATCGCATTATTCACCGAAAGCAAACTATCACATACAGATGACGCACGCAGAAGACGCGCGAGTGGCCAAGGCATCGTATAATCGGTATCTCGCGTTTTTCAGTAGGTAGCATAGAGGGGACGGAATGGGACGGCTGACGACACATATCCTCGACACGACGCACGGTGGCCCGGCGGCCGGCGTTGACGTCCGCCTGTTCGCGCTCGGGCGTGCGCGTGAGTTAGTGGCGAGCGCCGTTTCGAATCGTGATGGTCGCAGTGAAAAGCCGCTGCTTGAAGACGAGACCATGCGTACGGGTACTTACGAACTTGAGTTCGATATTGGCGACTATTTCGCAGCTCGCGGCGCACCGGTCGACGAGCCGGCGTTTCTCGATACCGTAGTCATCCGCTTTTCGATCAGGGCCGATGAGAATTATCACGTGCCCTTGCTCGTGTCGCCCTGGTCCTATTCGACCTACAGGGGCAGCTAAGCGATATGACGCGGTCGTCCATCAGCTTCGTGCTAGACGGTCGCGTGATCGAACTTGAAGATGTCGACCCGACGCGAACGGTACTGCAATATCTCCGAGAAGATTTGCGACGCAAGGGTACGAAAGAGGGCTGCGCAGAAGGAGATTGCGGCGCGTGTACCGTCGTTGTCGCCGAAGTCAATCGAGGTGGCGACGATCTGTCACTCAAGGCCATCAATTCCTGCATCCAGTTTTTGCCGACCCTGGACGGCAAAGAGCTGATTACTGTTGAGAGCCTCGCGCCTGCGGGCGCGGATTTGCACCCGGTGCAGCGCGCGATGGTGGAACAGCATGGGTCGCAATGCGGTTTCTGCACGCCCGGTTTCGTCATGTCGTTGTTCGCGCTGTATAAATCGAGCGCCCACCCGTCGCGACAGGAAATCGACGACGCGCTGGCAGGCAACCTCTGCCGCTGTACGGGCTACCGCCCGATAATCGCGGCCGCCCAGGCGATGTACGACGGCGGCCAAAGCGATTCCGATTGGCTGCAGCAGCCGTTTGGCGTACAGAAGAAACCGACGGACCGGATTGCACGGCTAAAAGCATTGTCGCGTCCAGCGGGTCTGGAAATAGAGCATGACGGGCGACGCTTCTTTGCACCCAATGATCTCGAGACACTGGCCGCTATAGTCGAACACAATCCGGGCGCGACAATTCTCGCTGGTGGTACCGATGTTGGGTTGTGGGTCACCAAACAGCATCGTGACCTTGAGACAGTGATCTATACCGGGCGCGTGGCAGCACTTCTGGAGCTCTCTTTGTCGTCAACGCACATCGAAGTTGGCGGCGCGGTCACACTGACGGACGTCATGCCCGTCATCATCGACCATTACCCGGGACTGGAAGAGTTGTTGCGTCGCTTCGCGTCGCCGCCAATAAGGAACGCCGGCACGCTGGGAGGCAACATTGCAAACGGCTCGCCTATTGGCGACACGATGGCGGCGCTCATGGTTATCGGTGCGTCGCTGGTGTTGCAGCGTGGAGCGACGACGCGCGAATTGCCGCTCGATCAGTTCTATCATGATTACCAGGTTAACGATCTGGCGCCGGGCGAGTTCCTCAGAAGAATTCGAATTCCGCTTCCTGATTCCGCTGCGATTGTGCGAAGTCAAAAATGGTCGAAGCGATTCGATCAGGATATTTCGGCTGTCTGTACGGCCTATTGCCTGAAGCTGGACGGCGACATCGTCGAGGAATTTCGCATGGCCTGCGGAGGGCTTGCGCCGGTCATAAAGCGCGCTGTGAAATGCGAGACGGAACTCCTCGGCAAACCGTGGGACGAGGCAAGCATCGAGCGGGCGTGCAAAGCGCTGGGTGCCGATTTTACGCCGATCAGCGACGCCCGCGCGTCGGCTGATATTCGTTTACACGCCGCGCGCAATCTATTGCGGCGGTTTTTCCACGAGATTCGAGGCAACGTCGATTCGACGGTGTACACGTATGGACGCTAGCGCTAAACCCGGTTTGAAGCGTGATGATGCGGTTGGCAAAGCACTGCCACATGACAGCGCCTATTTGCATGTGACGGGCCGGGCTGCGTACACGGACGATTTGCCGGAGCCAAGAGATTTGTTGCATCTGGCCGTTGGCATGAGCCAGAAGGCACACGCCCAAGTCGAAGACATCGACCTTGCGGACGTGATCGCGTCGCCGGGTGTTATCGATGTCTGCGTTGCAGCCGACATCGCGGGACCGAATAACTATGGCCCGATCGTCGCTGACGATCCAGTTTTTGCGGACCGGCTCGTTGAGTACGCTGGTCAGCCGATATTTGCTGTCGCGGCAAACACCGTTGATGATGCGCGTGTGGCGGCGCGCAAGGCGAATATCAAGTACAAGGAGCTGGAGGCGATCCTTGATCCTCTGACCGCCGTCACAAAAGAATCCTTTGTATTGCCCAGCGAGACATTGCTACGCGGTGACCCTGACAGTGCTCTCGCGAATTCGCCACACCGTGTGCAAAGGCGCGTTTCACTGGGGGGGCAGGACCAGTTTTACCTGGAAGGCCATATTGCAATGGCGATCCACCAGGAGGATGGTGGAATGCTGGTCTACAGTTCAACGCAACACCCGGATGAAGTGCAGACGATGGTCGCGCATGCGACCAAACGTCCGGCGAAAGACATCGTTGTGATCTGCAGGCGGATGGGGGGAGCCTTCGGTGGCAAGGAGAGCCAGGCGGCTCTGATTGCGATCGTCGCCGCTATCGCCGCAGACAAGACGGGCCGTCCGTGCAAACTGAGGCTCGATCGCGATGATGACATGATCATGACCGGCAAGCGTCATGACTTCATTATTGACTATGACGCGGGCTTCGACGACACGGGGCGCTTACTTGCGGTGGATTTCGAATTTGCATCGCGCTGTGGCATGTCCGCCGACCTGTCGGGTCCCGTCAACGATCGTGCGATGTTTCATTGCGACAATGCCTACTTCCTCGAAAACGTTCGTGTTGTATCGCACCGCTGCAAGACCAACACCGTATCCAACACGGCATTTCGTGGTTTCGGTGGGCCGCAGGGTATGTTTGCGATCGAGTACGTTATTGAAGACATCGCGAGAGCGCTGGGCAAAGACCCTCTCGAAATTCGACGTCGCAATTTCTATGGGAAGAACGACCGCAACGTCACGCAATACCAGCAGACGGTCGACGACAACATTATTGACGAAATATTCGACAAACTGGTTGCCGACAGTAACTATGAGAAGCGGCGCGCCGAAATACGAAGATTCAATGGCGAAAGCCCTGTGCTGCGACGCGGCATCTCGATAACGCCGGTCAAATTCGGAATCTCTTTTACGAACACCTTGCTTAATCAGGCCGGTGCGCTCGTGCATGTCTACAAAGATGGCACGGTACAGCTGAGTCACGGTGGTACCGAAATGGGGCAGGGGCTCTACACAAAAGTCGCGCAGGTGGTGGCCGATGAGTTTCATATCGGTGTCGATCGTATCCGCATCATGGCGGCGGATACGAGCCGCGTGCCCAACGCTTCAGCAACTGCGGCCTCGAGCGGTTCGGATATGAATGGCAAAGCCGCGCAAAAAGCGGCGGCGAAAATTCGTGCAAGACTTACGGAATTTGCGGCGCGACATTTTGCGGTGTCCGAAGCTGACGTTGAGTTTGCTGGCGGCAACGTGCGTGCAGGTGAACAATCGGTCAGTTTTGCCGAGCTGGTTCGGCTGGCCTGGGCCGATCGGGTGTCACTGTCCGCGACCGGCTTCTATAAGACTCCGAAGATTAATTACAACCGCGCAACGTTTTCAGGCAGGCCGTTTTTTTACTTTGCCTATGGCGCGGCCGTCACAGAAGTGGTCGTAGACCGTTTGACGGGCGAGAATCGTGTGTTGCGTGTCGATATCCTGCACGATTGCGGCGACTCGCTGAATCCGGCGGTTGATCTCGGGCAAATCGAAGGTGGTTATGTTCAGGGAGTTGGCTGGTTGACAACCGAAGAGTTGTGGTGGAATGAAGCTGGCGAACTCGGTACGCACGCGCCGTCGACGTACAAGATTCCGACCTGTTCCGATCTGGCCCCCGATTTCCGCGTGGAAATGATGAACAATGCCGCAAATCGCGAAGATACTATTTATCGTTCGAAGGCCGTCGGCGAGCCACCCCTGATGCTGGCGCTGTCGGCGTTTCATGCGATTCGCGATGCCATTGCGGCAGGCGACGGATTGGCGCCGGAACTGCATGCGCCGGCAACACCCGAATCGATTCTGCACGCGATACAAGGGGCCGCCGATGAATGAATGGATCGACGAGCTGGCCGACCTGTGTGCCGCGGAAGATGCCGCCGTGCTGGTAACCGTTGCCGGTATCCGCGGCTCGGCGCCGCGCGAAATCGGCGCCAAGATGATCGTCACGTTGACGGAGACCATCGGCACGATCGGCGGCGGCCAGCTGGAGTATCAGTGCGCGAGAATTGCTGTCGGTTTGCTTGAGGACGAGCAGCTTTCGCTGCGCAGCTTCCCGTTGGGTGCTTCGATGGGGCAGTGTTGTGGCGGTGTCGTGGAAGTTCTGTTTGAACCGATGAGCAGCGGCTTGCCGGCCTGGCTGCGAGACCTTAGGGCGCTGCATGGCCAACGCGAGCCGGCGGTCGTCGTTACGCACATATCCAGGAGTTCACCAGCCAAGTTCGTGGTAACGGATAGCGAGGTATTCGGCGTCGAAGAGAACGACGCCTTATCACGGCTGGTGTCCGATGCGCGATCCGTACTGGCCGGCGATCGAAAACCGCAGCGCGATGTACAGGAACTTTTCGAGCCGGTCGTCGTTCCCGATCTGAACATCGCCGTTTTCGGCGCCGGACATGTCGGCGTGGCCGTCGTCAGGACTCTTTCAGATCTGGACTGCAATATTCGCTGGGTTGATAGCCGCCGCAATATTTTTCGACAGGTCACGGCAAACGTTCGCGCTATTGAGGCGTCGGATCCTGCACTCGAAGTTGCGGCTCTGCCGCCCGGCAGCTTCTACCTGGTAATGACACACAGTCATGCGCTGGACTTCGAGATTTGCGATCGTATCTTACGGCGCAGTGATGCGCGTTATTGTGGCTTGATCGGATCACGTTCGAAGCGGCGACGGTTCGAGAAACGCTATAGCCAGCAAGGCATGCCGCAAGCGCTTATCGATTCGCTGATCTGTCCGATCGGTGTCGACGGCATCAGCGGTAAAAAACCCGCAGAGATTGCTGTCGCAACCGCCGCCGAAATTCTCAAATTGAATGAGCAAGCCGCGGACGCTGCGATACCGGCATATCCCGATAACGTGCACCGGCTGACACGCTAAAATGGAAGCGTATATTCTCGACTGGCTCAATCTTCTCTTGCGATGGCTGCATTTCATCACTGGCGTTGCATGGATAGGCGCGTCGTTCTACTTCATCTGGCTCGATGATCACCTCGAAGTGCCCAAGAGTCCCGACGACGACGAGAAAGGTGTTGGGGGCGAGGTTTGGTCGGTGCACGGCGGCGGTTTCTACCATGCACAGAAATATCGTGTCGCGCCCCGGGAAATGCCCCAGAGCCTGCATTGGTTCAAGTGGGAGGCGTACACAACCTGGCTGTCGGGGATGTTGCTGCTCGCGCTCGTCTACTGGTACGGCGCCGAGGTCTACCTGATAGACCCGGCCGTAGCCGACCTATCCATGCTAAAGGCGGTCGGTATCGCGATCGCCTATGTTGTCGGCGGGTGGTTTGTTTACGATCTCCTGTGCAAGTCGCCCTTGGCGAAGGACACGAGAGTATTCGCGGTCATATTGTTGCTGCTCAGCGGCGTACTGGCGTGGAGTCTCTGCCAGCTGTTCAGCGGTAGAGGTGCGTATATTCACTTCGGCGCGGTGCTCGGCACGATCATGGTCGCCAATGTGTTCTTCGTGATCATCCCGGGCCAGAAGAAGCTGGTTCTTTCCGCATCGCGTGGCGAAGCCCCCGATCCGACGCCGGGCATTCACGCAAAGCAACGCTCCGTGCACAACACCTACTTTACATTGCCTGTGTTGTTCGTCATGACGAGCAACCATTACGCGACAACCTACAGCCACGAGTACAACTGGGCGATTCTGATCGGCATTTCCCTGGCGGGCGCGCTGATTCGGATATTCTTTGTGGCTCGGCATGCAGGCAAGGCGTCGCCGGTGTCGGTCGTTCTCGCAGTGGCGCTGCTCGCGGTGATTGCCGCAATGATTGCGCCAAGCCCAAAGGCAGCAAATAAGTCGGCCGCGAGTTTCGATCAGGTACGAAATGTGATTAACGCACGCTGTACGAGTTGTCATGCAGACGCGCCAGTGCATCCGGCGTTTCCGGCGCCGCCGCTCGGCGTCATGCTGGATACGGACGAACGGATATTGGCCGAGGCGGCCCGCATCCATCAACAGACAGTCGTGACGCGCGTCATGCCGATCGGTAACCTGACGGCAATGACCGATGAGGAGCGTCAGGTCATCGATCAGTGGTATCAACGCTTGCAGGACCAGTGAATGGCGGACAACGACTACCCCAGAGATTTGAGCGGTTACGGTCAGCATCCGCCGGATGCCAACTGGCCTGCCGGTGCACGCACGGCGGTCCAGTTTGTTATCAATTACGAGGAAGGTGGCGAAAACTGTGTGCTGCACGGTGACGCAGCTTCTGAGGCATTTCTCTCAGACATTGTCGGTGCGGAAGCGATTGAAGGGCAGCGGCACATGAACATGGAGTCACTGTACGAATACGGATCGCGCGCCGGGTTCTGGCGACTGTATCGCTTGTTTACCGGCCGCAAGTTGCCGGTAACGGTGTTCGGTGTCGCGATGGCGCTGCAGCGTAATCCCGATGTCGTCGCGGCGATGAAGCAGGCCGATTGGGAAATCGCGAGTCACGGTTATCGATGGGTTGATTACCAGTTGATCGATGAGGCAATCGAACGCAAGCACTTCAGAAAGGCGATGGAGATTCACGAGCGCGTAACCGGTGCGCGCCCGAGCGGGTGGTATCTTGGGCGCTGCAGCCCGAACAGTCATCGTATCGCGGCCGAAAAAGGCGACTTTGTGTACAACGCAGACACCTACGCCGATGACTTGCCATATTGGGATTATTCGTTTGACACGCCGCAGTTGATGGTGCCCTACACACTCGATGCAAACGACATGCGTTTTGCGACACCACAGGGGTTCAACTCAGGAAAGCAATTCCTTGACTATCTCAAAGACACTTTCGATGTCTTACACGCCGAAGGCGGCCGTATGATGTCTGTAGGGTTGCATTGTCGCCTCGCGGGCCGTCCCGGGCGCGCGGCGGCCATCGCGAAGTTCGTGGGTTACGTAGCGTCACACGAGGATGCCTGGGTGGCAACAAGGCTCGATATTGCGAACCACTGGCGCCGAGAACACCCGGCAAAGGTCAGCGCATAGTGGACGTACACGATTTCATCGCGCGCTACGGTGGCGTCTACGAACATTCTCCGTGGGTAGCGGAACAAGTGGCGCCATTGGCCGCAGGTATTGAGGACGTCGCACAGATAGCGGCGCTAATGGCCGATTGCGTTGACAACGCAGCGGTGGAGCAACAGCTCGAACTGATTCGAGCGCATCCCGATCTTGCGGGAAAGGCACAACTCGCGGGCGAGTTGACCGCGGATTCCAGCGCCGAGCAAAACAGCGCGGGGCTGGATCAATGCTCGGCGGAGGAGCTCGAACGTTTCCAGTCCCTCAATACGGATTACTGCGACAAATTCGGTTTCCCATTCGTGATGGCTGTTCGTGGTACTCATCGTGCCGCGATAATTGATGCGTTCGCTACGCGCGTGGAAAATAATTATGACCTCGAATTCGAGACAGCGTTGGCCGAGATTCACAAGATCGCCCGCCTGCGCCTTGACGCCATAGGAACCGAAAGATGACGCGTTCAGTCAGTAAATCGATTCAATTGGAGCAACCACGCCTGGGAACACGCGTGACGTTTGCGACGGACGATTTTTTCGCGGCGAAAGAACGCGTCATCGATCCGGCCGACCCGGTTTTTATCGACGGTAAATTCGACGACCACGGCAAATGGATGGATGGCTGGGAGAGCCGTCGTCGCAGGGGGCCTGGGCATGATTATTGTGTGATACGGCTGGGCGTCCCGGGCATTATTCATGGCTTTGATATCGATACGAGCCACTTCACGGGTAACTACCCGCCCGAGGCATTGATCGAAGCCTGCATGAGCGATTTGGAAGCGCCTGAAAACGGCTGGGTAGAGCTGGTTCCTAAAACAGAACTGAGTGGCGACTCGCACCACTACCTCGACGTGCGCGGCGATCAAATCTGGAGCCACGTTCGATTGCATATCTTCCCGGACGGTGGCGTCGCACGATTGCGTATCTTCGGCGAGATTCGCGCCGATTTCACGGGCGTCGACGGTTTCGTCGACCTGGCGGCCGTCGAGCACGGTGGCCGCGCCGTTGCATGCAGCGATGAACATTACGGCAGCATGCACAACCTGACGGCGCCTGGCCGTGGCGTCAATATGGGTGATGGCTGGGAAACGGCACGGCGGCGGGGCCCCGGCAATGACTGGGTGATAATCGCACTTGGCCGGCCGGGCGTCATCGAACGCGCCGAGGTGGATACGGCGCATTTCAAGGGTAACTATCCGGACCGCGTGTCGCTGGAAGCGGGCAACTTCGAGAGTGACGAACAAGCATTACTCCCTGAGAGCGATTGGCGAACGTTGCTACCGGAGGCGCAGCTCAAAATGGATCAGCAACATTACTTCGACGACGTGTTGCAGGCAGTGGGTGAGGTAAGTCACGTGCGCGTATCAATTTATCCGGACGGTGGCATCAGCCGCATTCGCTTATTTGGCCAGGTTCATGGCTGAACTTGCCGCAATTTCGCTAAGTCCGGAGCCACTCACAAGCGAGCGCTTTGCGCCCTACGGAGACGTTATCGAAGCGACCCTCGGTGATTCGGCGGCAATGAACGCCGCGCGCTTTGAACGTTTCGACGACCTTTGCAAGGTCGACATTGCGAAAGGCGGCCATTTCGCGATGAGCGTTGCGCGCTGCCGCACACCGACGGCGTTGCCTTTGCGTATCGATATGGTTGAGCGGCATCCGCTGGGAAGCCAGGCCTTTGTGCCGCTGCAGCGCTGCCGCATGGTCATTGTTGTTGCGCCGCCGGGCGAGTCGGTCGACGCCGGCGACTTGCGTGCATTCGTAACCAACGGCAAACAGGGCTTCAACTACCACCGCGGTACCTGGCACATGCCATTGATTGCGTTCGACGCCGGGCAGGAATTTCTCGTTGCCGATCGCGGCGGTAAAGAGGCCAACTGCGAGGAATACTCACTCGATGACGTCGTCATGCTGGAGGCGGTCTGAGCGTCATGCGGCAAGCCTTCCGGTCTTCAATCCTGCATTGTCTGTCCGATCCCGGCGAAGAGTCGTGCAATACCGCGTACGAATATTTCGAAGACGGTGTGCTGGTCGTCGACGATGGTGATATAGCGGCGGCAGGACCCGCCGATGCAATACTGCAGGGATTGTCTGAGGATGTTTTGTTGACCGAGTATCCGGGCAAGCTGATCGTGCCGGGATTCATCGATTGTCACGTACATTTCCCGCAACTCGACATCATTGCGTCTTACGGCGAGCAACTGCTCGACTGGTTACATCGGTACGCCTATCCGGCTGAGGCACGGTTTGCCGATCCCGACTACGCGAGAGAGGTCGCGACCGTGTTTGTCGACGAACTGCTGAAGAACGGTACAACCACGGCGCTGGTGTTTGGCACTGTTCATCCACATTCTGCCGACGCAATTTTCGAAGCTGCACTGGCGCGCAACATGCGCCTGATCGCGGGCAAGGTCCTTATGGATTGCAATTGCCCGGAAGAGCTCCGCGACGACGCGGAGTCTGCCTATGACGATAGCAAGATGTTAATCGAGCGCTGGCACGGCCGTGGTCGCCTGGGCTACGCGATAACGCCGCGTTTTGCACTAACGTCCACGGAGCAGCAGCTTCGAGCGGCGGGCAGACTGGCAGAAGAATATCCGGAAGTCTGGGTACATACACATCTCGCCGAAAACCGGGACGAGGTTGAAGAAATTGCCCGGCAGTACCCGTCGAGCCGCAGCTATCTCGACGTATACGACGGTTTCGGGCTGCTGCGCGAGCGCTCAGTATTTGCGCATTGTCTGCATATGGTCGACGAGGATCGCATACGCATGGCAAAAAAGGGCGGGGCGGCGGCGTTCTGCCCGACCTCGAACCTATTCCTCGGCAGCGGCCTCTTCGATCTATCGGCGATTCGTGACGCCAATGTGAGATGCGGTCTTGGTACCGATGTTGGCGGCGGTACGAGCCTTTCCCTTCTCAAGACAGCAAGCGAGGCTTACAAGGTGCTGCACCTTCAAAATCACGCATTGCCGGCGACCCGGGCCTTGTACCTTGCGACCCTGGGCGCGGCGGAGGCGCTGTACCTCGATGACCGTATTGGCAATTTTCTTGCGGGCAAAGAAGCCGATTTCGTTGTGCTCGATCCAGACGCTACCAGCTTGACAGCGCGCCGCACGGCGGCTGCAGAGACCATCGAAGAGGCATTTTTCGCGTTGCTGACGCTGGCTGACGAACGGCATATCGCGGCGACGTATGTGCGCGGCAGCGAGCAATAATCGCAACCGGATTCGAGGGGCCAAAAATAACGGAATCGACCCCCGTCTCGATCGGTTTCAACAGAAACGGTCGATAATTCCCATTTTGCAGTTTTTGATAGCGTAAGCCCTTGAGAGTCCATATATTTCTTGCCCTATGCGACACAAGAACAACGATACGCTCAACACGACATTCTTAGCTGTTTTACAACCACTGGCACGACTATTCCTGCGCTTTGGCAGAGGCTACCGCGAGTTCTCGGAGCTCTCGAAAGCGGCCTTCGTTGCAGTGGCGGCGAAAGACTACGGCGTGCATGGTCGGCCGACCAATGTGTCACGAATTGCGGCGATGACCGGGTTGACGCGCAAGGAAATCAGCCGAATTCGTAACAGGATTGACGCAGGCAACGCGGCTGCAACCGAGCGTGCGACGCCGCTGAAAGAAGTGATCAGCGCCTGGCAGACGAACAGCGAGTTCCTGGACGATAATGGTTGCCCGGCGGCACTGCCGATGAGCGGCGAGCGCGGCTCGTTTCAGTCGCTCATAAAACAGTATGCCGGCGATATTCCGGAAGGCGCCATGCGTAAAGAGCTACAGCGTGCCGGGATTGTCGATATGGTTAACGACAGCATTCGTATGCCGCCGAGTCTCCCGGACAACGAGCAAGCTGAAGAAGAATTGTCGGACCAATTGCGGACGGGACCGTACCTGCTTTTGGCGGCGCTGGCGCACAATGAATCGGTCTTCAAGGACAGCGATGCCTGGCCGTTGGAGACCATTGGCCACAAGTCGATCAGAAAATCAGACGTGAGGCGCGTGCGCAAGTTGGTTTCTGTGCGATTGCGTACGGCGACGACAAATATTGCGGATCTTCTGGACGCCTATGGGACGCTGCATAATGGTGAGGGTGCCGATGAACCCATGGTCGCGGTCTCCGCCGGCGTTTTCTACGCGGAAGGGCCGTCCGTCAGCGACTAGCGCTCCGGTCTAGTTAGCCACCCGAACTTTAGCATTGAGTCGTGAGTCTGCCTTCAGCGAATTGGTAATCAGGCAGTGACGTTCTGCGTTCTCCATGAGTCGATGGGCTTTCTTTTCGTCTGATCCTCCTGGCACAGTCAGCGTTGCGTTGATATCGAAACCCGCGAATTGCGTGACTCTGTCGAGTTTGTCGAGCTTGCCAGTGACATCGCAGCTCAACGAAATCCATTCGAGCCGCGAGGCGCGTGCGATCGCACGAAAGGTCAGAATAAAGCAGTCCGCGATTGCTGCGACAAGCAGCGTCTCTGGCGACCAGGCGTCGACGGGTCCGCCAAACTCGGCCGGGGCGGCTGTTTCGAGGTCAGCCAGCCCTTCGCTGGATACCGTCACATAGCTCTCAACATCGGCATTCGCGGCTACGGTGTATTTATGTGGCAAATCTTGCATGGTATTTCCTGAGAATGGCTTGGGCTGTGGGATAGGGCTGAGATTAGGCCTCATTCCGGCGGTTACAAGTATCGGAAAACCGAAACAAACGGATGCTCAAAACCTTAAGATAGCTCACATGAGCAGGGCGCCGAATTTTGGACAATGAATCAGGGCCAACCGGTGAGCCAGATCATGGAGCTCCGTCCCAGGGTCGTTACCACGTCAGCCAAGCTGCGGGAAGCAGCTGAAAAGCTCGTCGCCGGTGGGTTTCACGCTAATTTGCGCGAGGCCTGTAAAGCGGCGGAGCTCTACGTTCGAAGTGGCCACGCGGAGCATGAGCACAGTCTTCTCATCAAATGTCTCGCCGCGGCCCGGGGTTCCCAAGAAGCCGTCGCGGTCTAGAGGACGTCACGCGTCGATCAGGATGGCCCTGAAGTCGTTGACGTTCGTAAGCGTCGGGCCGGTGACGATCAGGTCACCTGTCTGCTCAAAGAACCCATAACTGTCATTGTTATTCAGACAATCAGCCGCATCGACCGATCGCGCGGTCGCAGTTGCGAGCGTGTCTGGATGGACGAAGGTACCGGCATTGTCAGCGCCGCCGTCAATCCCGTCGGTATCGCATGCGACGGCTGATATCGCGGTATGTCCGTCGAGTGCAATGGCAAGTGCGAGCGCGTACTCACCATTGCGGCCACCGCGGCCGTTGCCTGTAACGCGCACGGTCGTCTCACCGCCTGACAAAACAACGCAAGGGGCCGCTACCGGTCCGCCGCCGTTGGCAATCTGAATCGCGAGGTCAGCGTGTTCCTGCGCAAGAGTCCGCGCATCGACATTGAGATCGCCGAGAACATAAGGCGTAACGCCCTCTTCGAGCGCACGAGCAGCCGCCGCCTGCAGCGCATCGTCACTGGTGGCAAGAGTCCTTACGTCGGCATCGACGTTGCGGGTTTTCGCCGGGTTGCCCGCATGCATGGCCGCGAACGTCGATTCACTGATACCGATGTCGTAACGAGACAATATGGAAATCGCATCCGATGTCGTTGTCGCGTCGCCGATGGTCGGTCCCGATGCGACGATTGCAACGTCGTTGCCGGGCACGTCGGAGATGATCAGTGTGATGACATTCGCGGGCGAACAGGCTGCAGCGAGTTTGCCGCCCTTGATGCCCGACAGCTTCTTACGCACCGTGTTGATTTCGTGGATGGGCGCACCGGAACGCAATAATTCTGCAGTGATCCGCTGCTTCTCCGGGAGAGATATACCGCAGAGCGGTAGCGTCAGCAGTGAAGAGCCCCCGCCCGAGAGCAAGCAGACCACGGTATCGTCCGCAGACAGGCCGGACACCTGGTCCAGTATGCGTCGCGTAGCTTTGACGCCCACTGCATCAGGAAGCGGGTGCGAGGCCTCGGTAACGTCAACGAACTCGCACGCCACGCTGTGACCATATGGCACAACAACGGTTCCTCCTAGTGGCGCGGACCAGTTGCGTTCCAGGACGCGAGCCATGCTTGCCGCCGCCTTACCGGCGCCGACAATGACGACATCGCCGCCTGGTCGGCGCGGTAGCCAGTCGAGCATGCAATTTTCCGGAATCGCTGCAGCGACGGCGACATCGAATAGTGACCGCAGAAACGCCCTGGCGTCGGTTATCACGTTGCGGCGGTGTCGTCCGTCTTTACGTGCGGCGCGAGTCGGCCGAGAAGGTCGGCCATCTCAGGGCGATTACGCTGCAATTCCTCTACCGAAAAGCCGGACAGTTCGTAAGGGAGTACGAGCCAGTCGCTGGTTTCGCGCACGTAGTAATCGGGTGTCTGCAGGGTTTTCTCGGTTGGCCTGAACCACACCGTCGCGATTCGAATGTCCTTCGGCAAGTTGCGACGGGTTCGTTTCGCGAGTTGGTCGACAACGGCATTGACGCTCGAGCCCGTGCTGTAGACGTCATCTACGATTAGCATCGAATGGCGAGAACACAAATTCTCGAGCAGATATTGCATGCCATGCACGCGGATCGAATCGGCCGTGCTGACCATTTGTGAATAACGCGGCGCGCCGGTGTAGGAAGTGCGTATGGCGATATGGTCCGTTGGCACGCCAAAGTAGTCGAGACCTTCCTGTACCGCTATGCCGACGGCGCTGCCGCCGCGCCAGAGGCCGACCAGAAAATCAGGCTTGAATCCGGCCTCATATATGTTCGCGGCCAGCTGAAACGAGTCTTTGAGCAGGTCGTCGGCGGCAATGAATCGCTCATTCATAATGGTTGTACCGGCGCTGTGCTGCGTTAGAATTGAGACCCGGCATTATAGCGACACCCGCAAGTCCGCACCTGAGAAAATAACAATGGACAAGACTGTACTTTCCGCCCAGGACCTTCTCGAAGACTCCATCGAGCTGGGCATCAACATTGTGGAGAGCGGCTACGAGCCTACGATGATTATCGCCATATGGCGGGGTGGTACACCCGTCGGTATGGCCGTGCAGGAGGTTCTGACCTATTGCGGTATTGCCTCCGATCACATTGCGATCCGGACCTCGTCGTATGTCGGTGTTGACGAGCGAGGCGCCGTCGCCGTACACGGACTCAACTACATCATCAAGAAAATTTGCCATGACGACCGCGTATTAATCGTCGACGATGTTTTCGATACAGGCAACACGATTGCGGCGGTCATCGATGAGCTGTCCCGGCGAGCACGCGGCAATACGCCGGAAGATATTCGTGTCGCGGTGCCATGGTTCAAGCCGAGCCGCAATGAAACCGACCTGGTGCCCGATTACTTCCTGCGCGAGACTGCCGAATGGCTGGTATTTCCACATGAGCTGGATGCCCTGACGCCCGAGGAATTGCGCGAGCAGCGACCGGAGATCGCGAAGATTGTGCAGGGCGTAAAGCCAGAGGCACGCTCGGCCTGACAGTTTATGCGACGAATTTGCGTCTACTGTGGTTCCAGTTCGGGTGGTCGGGCCGTTTACGCTGATGCGGCTCGCGAACTGGCCGACGTCCTGATCAGGCATGATCTCGAGCTGGTCTATGGCGGCGCCGATAAGGGCATCATGGGCATTATTGCGAATGCCGTGCTCGAGCATGGCGGCAAGGTGCACGGCGTGATTCCAAAAATGCTCTGCGACAAGGAAATTGCGCATAAGGGACTGACCGAATTACATGTCGTATCGTCAATGCACGCACGCAAGACAATGATGGCGGCATTGTCGGATGGCTTCATCGCGATGCCTGGCGGCTTCGGTACGCTTGAAGAAATTATTGAGATTATTACCTGGGGGCAACTCCGTTTCCACGACAAACCCTGTGGCCTTCTCAACGTCGACGGTTACTTCGATCATCTCCTGGCCTACCTGGACCATGCGAGTGCCGAGGGTTTTCTGCGACCCGAAAATCGGCAAATGCTGCTGTGCGATCAAAGCCCGGCCGGATTGATCCAGAAGTTCGAACGCTATTCAGCGCCGCACGTCGACAAATGGACAGGTTGACAGGGTTACGTCGTGAAATTAAGACGCAGAGTGCCCGTGGCGGGGGAGCGCAGGTTCTGGCCGTGCAAGGCGTAACGAATTCCAAAGCGACGACTGACAAGTCCCGGGCCAACACAGACCCGCAGCGGAGACGCCAGCACCGCGACAGGTTCGCCGACGCGAATATCACCGATCTTGCTTGTGATATGGACAGAGTTCTTGTGCATTCTGACTGACGGGTAGGATGAAATTTCGTCGGGTGAGCGAGCAAAAAACTCGCCTTTTCTCAGGACTTTGGGTGGTCGATCGGCAACGAAGAGATCATTGTCTTTTGGCAATACCAAAACCATTGACGCGTCGATAATCGGCTCCTGCCCCTGGTTATAAACGACGAGCTGGATGTCTTTGCGATTTGCCTCAAACAAAAAGTGCCCGTCTTCGTGCCGGTACTTGTGCCGAATTCGATCCATCTCCTGCATTAGCTCGTCCGGTGTGCGGCTCACGTATGGGTCGTCTGAACCGAACAAGCGAGCATGTAGCATCCGCGCCATAACGGAGGTCGAGCCGGAATTCCGCAAATTAAGTTGGATGTCGATCAACTGTTGCAGTTTGCTGGCCGCGACAGCAGACGGTAGCTTGGAAAGATCGCAAGAAGACAATGCGAGGGTCTTGTGAATAATGTCCCCTGGGAATCCGACTTCGATGTCGTTGGACGAGACCGAGTCCTGGAATTTTTTTTCAAATAAGGTCTGTAATTGCCGCCGGCCCATTTTGATTGCAGTGTCTTTTAGACGCATGTAAGCGTCGCCGCGACGTAAGGTCTCCGAATAATCAACACGCATCATGTACGGTCGATCCTGGCAATCGCCGATTTCGAATACTCCAACTCGCTTGCCATCTATGGTGACGGCTTCGTAGCGCAACCTGAGCGGAGGTTCGATGTACTCGCTCACGAGCGACTTGTACGGTGGCTTGCCCGAGAAATCTTTTTCGCTGACAGGGCGCACACGTTTGATGCCGCGACTGTCGAAATCCGTACCGACGACAATGAACCGCGGTCCTGTGATCGAGGCGTTGGCCAGCGCCAGAACGTCGCGCAGGAAACTGTCTATCCCTTTGCTTCCATACGTTTGCCTCCGAAACTGGACACCAGTATCGGGACTTGCTGACTGGGCAATTTTGGCCAGGCTATTCATGCATCCAGCCATATTGGCAGCTTATGTTCACAAGATCGGGAACCAATCGACATTTCGGGGCGGCTACAAGCGATTTACAGGGTCGCAGACATTGGCGAACATGGTCGCATGACCCCTACTAATACAGCGCTCTCGGTGGTGTCGGCCGAACCACCACAAATACCCGTCGCGGAGATCGAGCGTGCTGTTGAACAGCAATTCAGCCTTCAAGGTGACTTGTCTCCGCTTGTTAGTGAACGCGATCAGAATTTCCACTTGAAAGTCGATCCGGGCGCGGAGTACGTGGTCAAGGTGGCGAGTGCCGCCGAGCCCACAAGTGCGAGCGACTTCCAGACTGCAGCCCTGTCGCATCTCGAGAAAGTGCGTACGGTGTCGGCACCGCGCGTTGTGCGAACGCTCGAGGGGCGATCATCGGGTAGCATCGAACACGATGACACGACATACAGACTGCGGCTCGTTAGCTACCTCGCCGGTGAGCTGCTCACGTCTGCGGCCGTCGATCCTGATCTTGCACGAGACTTCGGGGTACAACTGGCCTCACTGGACATCGGTCTTCAGGGTTTTTCTCACGAAGGTGAGACGCCGGACTTGCTTTGGGACCTGCAACGCGCCGCAGAGCTTCGCGACATTCTTGGCTGCATTAACGATCCGACGGTACTCGAAGGCGTCACTCGCGTTATCGACGATTTTGACAAATTAGTGTCGCCCAAGCTGCGCTCTTTGCGCATGCAGGTCATTCACGGCGACGCTAACCCGGATAATGTACTCATTGATCCGTCAAGCCGCCGCGTAACGGGTTTCATCGATTTCGGTGACATGGTCCGGGCGCCGCTCGTGTTCGACGTCGCAATTGCTGCCTCATACTTGCGGGCCGCCGATGCGGGTGCGCTCGAACTAATTACGCCTCTGGTTGAGGGCTACCATGCGAAAAATCCCCTGCAAGCATCGGAGCTGGCGCTGCTGTTCGATCTCGTGCGGGCACGCCTTGCTACCACAATCACGTTGCTTTATTGGCGTCTTGCGGCGCGCGATCACGATGACCCGTATAGACAGAAGACGCTCGATCGCGAAGCCGGCGCATACGCTTTTCTGACAGCACTGGACGCGCTCGGCAGGGCGGATTTCCTGAGAACCCTGCGCCTTCGTCTACGCCTTTAGTCGCCGCGATTTAACAATAATCAGCGCAAATCAAGGGCGGTCCAGCTTCCAGCCAGCCAATTGAGGACCAGTTCCTTAAATCAGAGAATTCCCGGCCGTACCATCAATTCCGGTGTCGTCAATCGAGCAAGATATCGTTGAACCTGGAAGTCGCACTGTCCATTTTGCTGGTCTTCAGCGCTGCCTGTTATTTGATGATGGGCTCGAGGCTGGTCGCGTCGAAACGCGAGACGGGCAGTATGCCGATTGGCGTGTTATTCGTCGTTATCAGCATTTGGGTTGCCGGTGCTGGAGTTGAGCTGCTTGCGGACAGCTACGCCGTATTCTCAATCGGCCGTACAGGACATTTCATCGGTACGGCGTTGGTTCCTATTGTTGCGTATGTTTGCTTTCGCGAATACACAGGAAGCGAAACGCCAGCACGCACACTGATGTTGCTAAGCGTAATACCACTGGGATCTGTACTGCTCGCGGCCAGCAACGTCTATCACGAGTTCATGTGGTACCTGCCTATCGCGAATGAGGCTGGCGAATTTCTCACTCGGCCCGAGCGATGGGGCACCTGGTTTCTGTTTATGCACCTGCCATACAGTTACGCTGTATTCGGGGCGGCAGTACTCACACTGGTTCTGCACAGCTCCTCGGTCGCACCCGCACATCGGCGTGGCCTGCACATGCTGATCGGCGCTTGTATCGTACCGTTGGCAGCGACCATTGCGTACGACCTTGGGTACGGTCCGGATACCGTGTCCTACGTGCCGTTGGTATTCGCGGCCATGCTGCCGATTTATGCGTGGCTTATCGTCGGTGCAAGAATCGTAGAGTTCACGCCACTTGCCTATGAGGCTGTCTTTCAGAATATGCGGGACCCGGTTGTCGTCGTTGACGACCAATGTCGCGTCATTGGTCTTAATCACGGCGCCGAGGACATGCTGTCCATCGCCGAGTCCGAGGCCCTGCGCGAACCGTTGGAAAGGCTCTTCGGCGGCGATTCGCCGGAGGTATTCGAGGTTCTGCAAACCGGTATTCCGCAAAAAATGATGACGACAACCGGCCGCTTTCTGCACGTGCAGGTATCGCCTATCGAAACAAGCCGAAGTTCCGCGCGTGGCGGCAAGGTGCTGATGTTTCGCGATGTGAGTGACGTCGAGAAGGCGCAAAGCGAGGTCCGGAATAGCGAAAAACTGCTGCGAACGATCATTAACCATTCAGTAAACGGCATCATTCGTTTCCGATGGCGGGAACGCGAAGACGGTGACAGCGAGTTGACCAGTATTTTCGCCAACGCGGCCGCCGGCCGCTTTCTCAACACGGAGGCCGATGACCTCGTCGATCGGGACGCACTCGAACTAATCCGGATGGCCACTAGCGGCATGGACAATGCTTCAGCGGACGACATAGTTCGTCGCTTTGAGGTGGCAGTAAATCTCGGTGGCAGCCTGGATGTTGAAGTTAGACAGACGGTAGAGGGAGAGTACCGCTGGCTCCGGGTTATCTGTGAGCCAATGGGCGCCGATATCGCGACGACCTTCGTCGATGTCACGGACAACAAGGTAAAAGAAAAAAAAATGGAATCGATCGCGACGTCGGACCCGTTGACTGGTGTCCTGAATCGACGCGGTTTTGAGACCAGGGCGGCTGAGCGGCTAAGCGCCAGCAACGATGACGCGACTGGCGCGTTGCTGTTTATCGACCTGAATGATTTCAAACAGATAAATGATCTCTACGGTCATGAGATCGGTGACCAGTTGCTGTGCATTGCGGCACAGCGCCTGCAAAGGAGCCTGCGATCGTGCGACATCATCGGGCGCCCCGGCGGTGACGAGTTCGTTGCGCTGGTACCGGACGTCGATGGGGATATCGCCGGCAACCTCGCGTCGCGCCTCACGAAGAGCCTCGAGGAGCCTTACGTTGTTGGTGACGAGACGCTGAAATGTGCCGCCAGTATCGGCCTGGCCCTTTACCCGGAAAATGCGAGTACCCTGACGGGGTTGCTGCGCGAGGCGGATCAGGCCATGTATCGTGCCAAAGCGCGCTGCCGCGGCGTCACCGATACCCGCGGCAACGACCTGCTGGAAAAAGCGATCTAGGCGAGTCGGGGCCAGCCGATACCATGTAACTAGGCCGCCGAAAGTGGTGTAATCCAGCGTCTAATAATAACAATCGCGCTGCTTCTTGAATCAATCCGCCGAACAAAAACTGACAAGGTCGGAAGCTATCATCCGTTTTGCCGGATTGCAGCGCCGCTATGAAATGGGTGGCGGCTATATCGATGCGCTGCGGAGCGTCGACCTCGAGGTGCTGTGCAACGATTATCTAACGATCATGGGACAGTCCGGATCCGGAAAATCAACGCTCATGAATATCATCGGATGCCTTGATCGGCCTACCGCGGGCGAGTACTGGCTCAGAGGTCAACGCGTGTCGGCGATGAACGATCGCCAGCTGGCAAAGGTCAGAAACAAGGAGATCGGCTTTGTCTTTCAAACGTTCAACCTGTTGCCGCGGATGACGGCGCTTGCGAACGTGGAGGTGCCGTTAATCTATAGCGGCGCCAAGAGAAAAGAGCGCGCCGAGCGGGCGAGCGCGGCGCTCGGGACTGTGGGCCTTGGCGATCGCATGAGTCATCGACCAACGGAAATGTCGGGCGGGCAGCGACAGAGAGTTGCGATTGCGAGGGCGCTGGTTACTGACCCGAGTATTCTGTTGGCTGACGAGCCAACCGGAAACCTCGATTCCTCGACCGGCAAGGAGATAATGGCTTTGTTCGACGAACTGCATACCAGGGGGAACACTCTGATTGTCGTAACACACGAACAGAGCGTCGCCGATCACGCCGAGCGAGTTGTGCGTCTGAGTGATGGCGATATAGTCAGTGATTCAAGAACGAGTGGTTCCCGATAATGCGTCTTGCTGTGTCTTTGATAAGCCTGCTGCTGGTTGCGTGCTCCGCTGAAGAGGATCGCGGTCCTATCTACGATTCCGCGAGTATCGAGCGCCGTACAATAGAGGTGGCGGTCAGTTCGGCCGGCATCGTTGAGCCGCTTGCCACCGTGGAAGTAAAGTCAAAGGCGTCGGGCGAGGTGCTTGAACTGCTGGTCGCCACAGGCGACATGGTCGACGAAGGCACGTTGATGGTGCGTATCGATCCGCGCACCGTGCGAAATCGCCTTGACCAGTCGGAGGCTGAGCTAAAAGCGGCGCTGTCGCGCAGAGAGATCGCCCAGACGCAGAAGCGCCGCGCCGAATCACTGCAGGCAAACGGCACGTTGACGCAGGCGGATCTCGAACAGGCCGTGTTGGATCTTGCCAATGCAGAAGCGCAGGTCGTGACGTCCAGGGTCAGCGTTGAGAATGCAAGAATTGCTGTGGATGACACTGATGTAAAAGCACCTATATCAGGAACAATCATCGTGAAGCCCGTCGAGAAGGGGCAGGTGATTTCATCGCCGACACAGGACTTCTCTGGCGGCACCTTGCTGATGCAAATGGCGGACCTGAGCGAGGTACAGATTCGCTCACTTGTCGACGAAACCGATATTGGTAAGATCCGACCGGGCATGTCCGCGACTGTGTCGGTCGCGGCCTATCCCAACCAGCCGTTTCCCGGTGAGGTCTTGAAGGTCGAACCGCAGGCCGTCGTCGAGCAAAACGTTACGATGTTTTCTGTTCTCGTATCGATCCAGAATCCGGATGGACTGTTGATGCCGGGCATGAATGCTGAGGTCGAAGTGTCGATCGCGCGAAGCGAAAACTCACTGACCATCCCTGTAATGGCGTTGCGCACTAATAGAGATCTCGAATCGACGGCAGGCATTCTGGGGAGGACAGAGGACGATATTAGAGAAGCGCTGAGGAGCTCGGCGGATGAGGCGCCGACTGATCCGGACACACGCGAGACAGTAGAGATGCGAGGCAAGACGATTGAGCTTCCGACCGGAGTCAAGGCAGCCGATGTGCGCGCTCTAATGAAAAAGCGCCGCGATGGCGGTACGTTAACAGATGACGAACAAAAATTGATGCGTCGTGTCTTCCAGAGCGCCACTGAAAAATCGACAAATCCGTCGACGCAACAACCGTCAGACTATCGATTCGGCGGCAATTTTTGGGTCGTGCTGGACAATGAAGCCCGGGACGTTAAGAGAATCAAGACCGGAGTGACCGATCTCGATCGGGTGGAGGTCGTCGCTGGTCTCGATGAAACTGACCGAGTGTTGGTGTTGCCGAGTAGCCACCTGGTGGAAACACAGCAGGACTTGCAAAATTTCATCAATCGACGCGTAGGTCGAGTTCCCGGAATTGGTCGCTAGTCGATAAACCATTGCCATGTTAATTGCCGAGACAATTCGCATTTCTTTGTTGTCCATACGAGGCAACTTGTTCCGCGCAATGCTGACGATGCTCGGCATAATTATCGGCGTTGGCGCGGTTATTACAATGGTGGCGTTGGGAACCGGTGCACAGCGCGCAATTGACGAGCAGATGGCTGCGCTGGGCGGCGATATTCTCGCCATTCAGTCTTCGAGCAGGTTCAGTCGCGGTGTTGCGCGCGATCAGCAGACGCTGACCACAGACGATGCGATGGCGCTCGCAACAGGTCCCGAGCATATCGCGCAGGTTGCTCCCGAAATCAATCGTCGCTTTCAATTAAAATTCGGCAATCAGAATTTAAATACAAGCACTATTGGCACGACACCGAACTACCCGGATGTGCATGGCTTCGAGATGGCGGTAGGTCGGATGTTCACTGCTGCCGATGAAGCCGCACGCCGGCGTGTTGTCATACTGGGTGCGGAATTGCCCGAAATGCTCGATGCCGAAGCAACGGCTTTAGTTGGTCAAACGCTGCATATCCGATCGATCGCGTTTCAAATTATCGGCGTGCTCGCCGCAAAAGGCGGTTCGGGATGGCGCAACCCGGACGACGATGTCTGGATACCGTTATCGACGGCACAGTTTCGGGTCACTGGAGATGAATTCGTGGAGACCATCAGCGCCAAGGTTGCGGACTCGTCCAGTGTCCATATGGCCATGCTGGAAATCGAGCGAGTGCTACGCCGCGAACACGGTATTCTCCCCGGAGCAGACAACGACTTTGCGATCACGAACCGAAAACAGTTCGCAGCGTCACGCCAGGAGGCGACGCAGGTTTTCACCTATCTGCTGGCGGGTATTGCCGGCGTCAGCCTGGTTGTCGGCGGCATAGGCATTATGAATATCATGCTCGTGACGGTCACCGAGCGCACGCGGGAAATCGGTGTGCGCAAAGCGCTGGGCGCGACCAAAGGCAATATCCTGCTGCAGTTTCTTGTCGAGTCGACGATCCTCTGCCTTTTTGGCGGCCTGCTTGGCCTACTGCTTGGTATTGGCGCCTCGATGTTGCTGGCGAAATTCGCCGGATGGCAGACGATCGTGACCACCGCGTCTGCGGTCACCGCGTTCGGTTTCAGTGCGGCTGTGGGCCTGATTTTTGGCATTTGGCCGGCAAAACGCGCCGCACAGCTGGACCCCATCGACGCCCTGCGTCACGAGTAGTTGAAACAAAACTCTGACTGCCGCGGTCTCATAGACACACTAATCGGAGTTCCACCCATGCTCTCTGGCCTTCGCCCGAACTTACGCAACCTCGTTCTCGTCCTATTGGCCTCGACCATGGTCCTAAGCCTGATTTACAGCAACTCCATTCAATATGGTCATGCCGATGTGCCTGCGGCCCAGACCGCCGCAGAAATCCAGCCGCTTAAGGCCGGCGACAATGCGCCGTTCTTTACTGTCGAAACAGTAGACGACGAGCGCTTCGATTTTGATCCGAGGAAGCTCGAACGGCCGGCCTTGTTGATTTCTTTTCGTGGGGGCTGGTGCCCATTCTGCAACATGCATTTGTCGGAGTTGCGGCATGTCATTCCCGAGATCAACAGAATGGGCATCGACGTGCTATTCCTGAGCGGTGATCGCCCGGAACTTCTGTTCTCCAGTTTGAAGCGAGAAACTCAGGACGATATCGCGGGGCTTGGCTACACCATCTTGTCCGATGCAAACGCGCAAGCGGCTGTCGCGCTGGGGATCGCGTTCAAGGTATCGGCGCGCACTATAAAAGGGCGTCACAACAAAGGTCAGGATATAGAGGAATCATCCATGGCGCGCCACGGCGTTCTGCCGGTGCCGGCAGTATTCGCGGTCAATAGTGCAGGCACCATTACGTTCGCGTACGCCAACCCGAACTACAAAGTTCGCGTCCCGGTAGACGAGTTGCTGGCTGCCGCCAGAGAGATCGCTATTGCCGAATAGCGGTCCGGACGAATACGCCCGGTCCTCGTGCAGAACAGCGCCGGCTAATGTTAGGCTTCGGGCTCGTAAGAAGGGCTCGGAGACCCCCACATAAATATCGACAGTGCCCTCAGGCGTGCAGTCAAGGCTGCAACAAAGATCGAATCACATGAACTGACAGCGGCTCTTCTGTCGTTCGTCTTCGTGTTCCTGTTGATGGCCGCATACTTTATTCTGCGACCGGTTCGCGATGCAATGGCGAGTGACTGGACCGACGTTGAGGTCAGCTGGCTGTGGTCGATGACCTTCTTTTTCAGCCTTATAGCCGTAACAGTTTATGGGGCGGTCATATCAGCTGTCCGCTTCCAGTCTCTGGTGCCCGGTGTCTACGGTTTTTTTGCGGCTTCTTTTTTCACGTTTTACGTAGGGTCATCCTACGTTGCCGATCTGGTGCTGGTCGATAAGGCTTTTTACGTCTGGCTCAGCGTCTTCAGTTTGTTTCACGTATCCGTTTTCTGGAGCTTCATGTCGGATCTGTGGAGCAGTGAGCAGGCGCCGCGGTTGTTCGGCTTTATCGCAACCGGCAGTAGCGTCGGTGCGATCGTTGGGCCGCTGATTACAGCGGTGCTGGTAGAGCCGATCGGTGCCGATAATCTGATGCTGGTGTCCGCGATAATGCTGCTGATTCCGATTCCCATTATCCTGACGTTGGCGCGACTCAAGACCACAGCTTTGGGCAACGTCGATGTACAAGCCGACCTCAGCGCGCAGAAAACGATGGGACAAAATCCGTTCGCGGGGTTCGGTATTTTTCTGACCAGTCCATATCTGATTGGCATTGGTTTGTTCATTATCCTTTACGTCGCGATAGGGTCGTTCGTCTATTTCGAGCTCAAAAATTTGCTGGCTGATTTTTCGCGCGCCGAGCGGACACAGATTTGGGCCTACATCGATCTTGCCGTGAACTCGCTGGCCATATTCACAGCGATGTTCCTCACGAGCCGAATCGCAACGCGCTTCGGAATGGCAACGACTCTCGCGCTCGTGCCGGCACTGATCGTGCTGGGTATGCTCGTCATTGCGATTTCGCCCGTAGTGGCGGTTGTCGCCGGCCTACAGGTGGCGCGGCGCGCGGGCAACTACGCGATTACGCGGCCGGGTCGGGAGATGCTGTTTACAGTCGTTGATCGTGAAACACGGTTCAAGGCAAAGCCGGTTATCGATATCGTGCTATACCGAGGTGGCGATATGCTCACTGCCTGGGCTTTCACGCTGCTGACCGCAGGGCTGGGGCTGGGTCTGGGCGCCGTTGCCGTTGTTGGCGCTGTTATCGCCAGCCTTTGGGCAATAGTGGGGATTTATCTCGGCAAGGCTTACGCTCGCCGGGCGCGTGATAACAGTAGCGACGAACATCGACCGGAGGATTGATCACTTGGGACTCAAAAATACAACAATCGAATTTGGCGCGTTGGCCAAGACATTGCACTGGCTGGTTGCCATCGGAATATTCGCGCTAATCTACCTGGGGCTCGAACAGTCGGGTATGGAAAGTGGTCCGGAAAAATCGGAGATTCGTTTCATTCACGCTTCGATCGCATTGACCGTATTCACCCTGATGACAATCAGAATAGTCTGGCGCTTCATGAACGAGGTTCCGGCGCACCCGGATGGCATGGCGGCCTGGCAACGACTCAGCGCGACCGTGGTACATTGGGGTTTATATGTTGTCGTATTCCTGCAGCTGATATCAGGCGGTATGACCGTTGCGACGGGCGGTAAAGCGCTGCCGTTCTTCGGCTTGTTCTCGATTCCGCTGCCAGTCGCGGAAAACCACGACAACCATGAATTCTGGGAAGAAATTCACGAATTCGCCTGGAAAATCGTTGCCGTGTTGCTGGCCGTTCATGTCCTGGCCGCCATTTACAACCACTTTATTGCCAAGAACGATGTCATGCGTCGCATGACGGTCGGCTTGAGATAGGCAAGCTGATGGCGGACGCGTTTATCTGCGATGCGGTTCGAACGCCCATTGGGCGTTACGGCGGCGCCCTGTCTTCTGTACGAACGGACGACCTGGGCGCACTCCCGATGGCGGCGTTGCTGCAACGAAACGCAAACCTGAACCCCGTCGCGATCGAAGACCTGGCCTACGGTTGCGCAAACCAGGCAGGCGAAGACAACCGCAACGTTGCGCGCATGTCATTATTGCTTGCCGGTCTGCCAGTCACGGTGCCGGCAGTCACCGTGAATCGGCTTTGTGGTTCCGGAATGAACGCGGTGGGCAATATTGCCGACAGCGTTCGCACGGGGACCATTGAATTGGGTATTGCCGGTGGCGTCGAATCAATGTCGCGCGCGCCTTTCGTGATGGCGAAACAGACGACGGCGTTTGGTCGAAACGCCGAGATGCATGACACGACTCTGGGTTGGCGCTTCGTCAACGAGAAACTGGAGCAGCAATACGGCATCGATTCGATGGCCGAAACTGCCGAAAACGTTGCGGCGGGATTTCTTATATCGCGTGAAGACCAGGACGAGCTGGCACTGCGCAGTCAGCAACGTGCAGAAGCGGCGATGGCTGCGAGCAGATTCGATGACGAGATCATCTCTGTAGCGGTGCCGCAGCGTCGGAGAGACGACGTGAACGTCGACACAGACGAACATCCACGCGCAGGTTCAACAATCGAAGGGCTCGCGAAGCTGCGTCCGATTGTTAAACAGGGCGGCGCGATTACTGCGGGTAATGCATCGGGCATCAACGACGGCGCCTGCGCGCTGCTCATTGCTTCCGAGAACGCGGCAAAGTCCCATGGCCTTGAGCCACTGGTTCGAGTCGTGGGCTGGGCGGTGGCGGGCGTCGAGCCGCGCATTATGGGCATTGGTCCTGCGCCCGCGTCGCAAAAAGTACTTGAGCAATGCGGTCTCGGTATTGAGCAAATGGATGTCATCGAACTCAACGAGGCGTTCGCCGCACAAGGCCTTGCCGTGTTGCGGCAGCTCGGCGTCGACGACGATGCTGCGCATGTCAATCCAAACGGCGGTGCGATCGCCCTGGGACATCCACTCGGCATGTCAGGAGCACGATTGGTCACGACGGCTGCGTACGAATTGCGCCGCAGGAAGGGACGCTATGCGCTTTGTACGATGTGTATTGGCGTTGGGCAGGGTATTGCCATGATTATTGAGCGAGTCTGATGAAGAAGCGTCCACCGAGTTACGAAACACAGGAGCTGCGGGAATTTGCGGAAGTATTGCGTGGCCGACGGACCATTAATCTCTATCTGCAGACACCGGTGCCCTACGAATTGGTGCGGGAAGCCATCGAGACTGCAACCTGGGCTCCCAATCACCACGTCACAGAGCCGTGGCGTTTTTACGTGCTTGGGGAAAAAACCCAGCAACGATGTCTGGATTTGTGCCGCGAGATCGTCGCCGCGAAGAAAGGCGAAAAGGCCGCCGATTTCAAGCGTGAGGCCTGGTCTGAAAAACCGGGTTGGTTGGTTGTGACCTGCAATCGCTCTGACGATGAGCTTGCGCAGAATGAGGACTATGCAGCCTGCAGCGCCGCTGTGCAGAACTTAATGCTGCACTTGTGGAAGGCAGGCGTCGGGTCGAAATGGACGACAGGTGACATTACACGCGACGCGCGTTTCCTCGACATCATCGGTGTCGACGCGGCCAAGGCGTTTGTTGTTGGCATTATCTGGTACGGATACCCGAAGCTAACGCCATCGCAATCGCGCAACGAGTCGTCAGACGTGGTGGTTAAGCTTCCCTAGTCAACTCGCTAGCCAATTCCCTGGCCGATTGCTCAGGTGTGAATACCCTCCATTGCCGCCCGTTGTGCCATCAGCTTCTTCCGATACCGCGATTGCACGATATCCGTAAGCACGAGAACTGCGATCACAAAATAGAACGTCGTCTTCGTCATTGGCGTTATCGGGTTACCGAATAACGTCAGGTGCGCAAGATGCCCGCCCTCGCTGAGCAGCAGTATCCCAACGACCAGCAGGATAAATAGTCCGAGTACCTCGTACATACGGTTCTTCTGTAGGAATGCGGCGACGCCGTCCGATAACCAGATCATCAATACGGCACCAATAAAGATTGCGGTCGCCATTACCCAGAAAACGTCGGTCAGCGCGATCGCGCTGAGAATACTGTCGAACGAAAACACGAGGTTCATCAATACGATCCAGAACACGAGATTGGCGATCGATTTAGGTTTTCGGTCCTCGTGCCCGAGATGCTGAATCTGCATCATGTGCCAAATTTCCCTGGTCGCCGTGTAAATAATAAACGCGCCGCCGAACAGTACGATGATGGCGTGGAAATTGAATATTCCCTCGACGACGCCAGACCAGCGAATGTCAAACCAGGGGGTCTTGAACATGTCGATTACGCTGACCAACAGGAACAACAACCCGATACGCAGGACCATAGCCAACGCGATACCGACGCGACGGACCAGGGCCCGCTTTTCCGCCGGCGCCCGCTGTGACTCAAGCGATATATACAGCAAGTTGTCGAAACCAAGAACGGCCTGCAATAGCGTCAACATGGCAAGTGTTACGAGATTATCTATCGAAAAAATATCCATAAATACGAGTCCGTTTGTTTTGGGGCGAGTACAGGTCGCGAATCAGTTTACATAATGCCGGACGCAGTTCACATTTTTCGATGTGACGCAGAAGTGCGATATGCCGCTTTGTTTCTGCCAAGCTGACACAAAGGAGAGAAAGCACAAGGCGCTAATGCCCGAACGCAATACTTAATCCAGGTCCAATAATAATGATAATAAAATCGATGTCGTCGTGTCATCGCACGCGAACCCACAGGCAAAAGCCACGAGGCTTTACGTTGATCGAATTAATGATCGTCGTGAGCATCATTGGCATTCTGGCAGCCGCCGCTTCCCCGGTGTACATTGACTACACTATTCGCGGACAGATTGCTGACGGCCTCAGCGTTGTTGCCAGCGCCAAGATTGCAGTCGCCGAGTACTTTCAGGAGCACGGTACTTACCCGGCCGACAACACCGAGGCGGCCCTGCCAGCTCCCGCAGAAATTGACGGCAGTTACGTCATCTCGGTAACCGTCGCGGGGCAGCTTATTTCGGTGCGCTACGGCAATAACGCGAATTCGCATATATCGGGCGAGACTATTGTCTTGACGGCTGACGGTACGACAGGAAGCTTGACCTGGTCGTGCATAAGCGGCGGCGTCATCCAGGACAAACACCTGCCCAAATCCTGCCAGTAGCGTTTCATTTTCTTGCTAGGAGGGTGGCAGCATCAATACGTCGAAGGTAGTGCCGGGTTCACCGTAAACTTGTACGTTGCACGTACCCCAGCCTTCTGGAATATGCCACTCGACAAGATCTGAAACTGCGGACTCGAATCGCTTGTGGTCGCAACGCATTTCGACGGACTCCAGATTTCCAGCGATATTGGTAAAGCTGAAATCACTACGTACTGGCGTGAAATGCCAGCTGTCGTTGCAATTGTTGCATTCGCCCCGGCTTCTTACTTCCGCACTGATCTTAAGAATGTTGTCGCTGTCGATCATGTCGCGCAGTTTGTCGATCGTCGGCTGCAGTGCAAGAACCTCCTCGGCATCTTCCCCAGCCGCCTTGGTCAATTTCGTGAACGCGCGTCGAGCAGCATGATACTGACCCAGATTTACTTCAACCTGGACGCGCAATTTGAGGAACCGAACATAGCTCTTGTGATCGATCCACTCACCGTCCGAAGCTGTCGCGCGATGTAGAGCCATGTCCAGCTTGTACATGTCGCCGCGTTTGCCTTCGTAGCGAACACGCTGCGCCCAGAGTTTTGCGAGCTCATATAGAGACAAGTCGTAGGTTTCATAAACGCGTCGGAATAATTCATCCGCCTCCTCCAGCTTCTCCTGGTCAATCAAGTCGCCCATTCGTCGGAATTCCCGGGCAAACTTCTTGCTGGCACCAGTGTTACCTTGTTCTATCGCAAAGGTGATAAAGGTCTGGTTTCTCGATTGCCAGGACGGCTTGCCGTCGATTAGGGCCGGTTCGAACCGCCAGCGCCTGACGGTGTCAACTGCCGCCTTGCCAAACCTCGGGCTTCCGACAGAATCGAGCACAGTCACGTTTTGAGTCGCGCCCGATTCATCGACGCAATAAGCAACGTGCACCCATGCCTGATTGCCCTTACGGAGTTCCTGTCGCGGATAATTCGGTGCGGTTCTCTCGACCTGTTTCGCCGGCACCAATTGTCGTGACGACTCAACAACTGTATCCAGTGCTTCGTGCGCCGTGTCAGCCTGTGCGGCGGCGAGCCACGCAAACAAGATGGATGAAAACATCATTCTTTGATACTAGGCGATCTTGACGTTCCCGGGCAACTTCCGGCGTCGATCGGATGCTTAGTCGCGCGCCAGTTCGTCGGGATGGTGCATAAACGGACCTGGTGCGATTAACGGTCGCAACAGGAAAATCGCTGTCGTTAGTAGTCCCACAGTCGCCATGATGATGACTGCGTTCGGAACCGATCCGTCATAGATCAGTGCGGCGAGGAGGGCGCCACTTGCGCCGGCGACGTTCTGCAGGGTGCCAATTATTGACGACGCGACGCCCGCTATGCGAGGCAGCGGATCCAGCGCTACGACCATGGTGTTAGACATCAGGATAGCGATCGTAAACATGAACAGGCAGACGCAGCTCCATACCCAACAAAACGGCGCCTCCCCAAGCCAGGCGATCAGTGCGAGCTGTGCGCTCGACGCGAATATCAGCCCGACACCAAGCGAAATGAGTTGCAGCTGATCGAAGTGCATCACGAGAATACGATTTGCCGCCGAGCCAGCAAGAATCGATAAACCGGCCGTCGCGAATATCAGACCGTATGACTCGATTGAATAGCCGTAGATTTCTACCGCGAGAGCCGCGGAGACTGCGATCACGGACAGGTAACCAGCCGGCGGCAAAATCAGCAACAACAATCCGAACACGCTCTGTCGGTGCGAGAAAAATTCCCTGAAGCTCGATATCAATTGCCGAACAGGATGCTCGTTGACACCCGGCTCGTGCGTTTCGGTCAGGTTTCGTCGCACTGCAACAATCATCAGAAAACCGCAGGCTGCGATTGCGATAAACGGCGCGCGCCAGTTCCACTGTGCGACAAGCAGCGCGCCGATTGTTGGCGCGATGACAGGCGCAGCGGTGAAGATCATCGTCATTAACGACATCAGGCGTGCCGCATCCGTGCCAGAGGCGATGTCGCGAACAATTGCCCGCGACAGCACTATGGCGGACGCTGCTCCTATTCCCTGCACAAATCGCGCGGCAAGTAGTACGTTGATATTGTTCGCGGTTGCGGTAACAGTCGCTGCGATGACAAATAAGGTCATGCCGGCATACAGGGTCGGCATGCGGCCCAGCCGATCGGAGAACAGCCCTGCCGGAATCTGGCCGACCGCCATGCCCGCCATGAAGATACCAACGATCTGCTGACCCCACGTCAGGTCCGTGCCGAGCGCGTCGACCATTGCCGGAATCGCCGGCAGACTGAGATCCACGGTCAACGCCGCCACGGCTGTCAGCAGGCCGAGCGTGATCACAAATCTTCGGGATTGGATAAGGTGGGCGTTCAAGGGCGTGTAGTGTGCCCGCCCTCGATATTATCCGCCAGTAACAAATCCGCTAATTGCGGTGTGCCGATCCAGTAGGCAAGTTCGCGAGGATGGTTGATATCCCAGATTGCTATGTCGGCGCGTTTGCCGGCCTCAAGCGTACCGCGATCGTCGCCCAGCCCAAGTGCGCGTGCGGCCTCGCGCGTTGTGCCAGCCAGGCATTCCTCCGGCGTCAGCCGGAACAGCCGGGACGCAAGCATCATGGCATTGCGCAGCGAACAAATTGGCGACGTGCCGGGATTACAGTCGCTCGCAATCGCTATTGGTACTCCGCTGGAGCGTAGTTCGTCGATGGGAGGGAGCTGCGTATCGCCGAGGGTCAGAAACGCGCCCGGTAATAACACGGCGACGGCATCGCTTTTGACCATCGCCTGCACACCGGCGGTTGAGGTGTACTCCAGGTGATCGGCTGACTGCGCGCCGAAGTACGCAGCAAGTTCGGCGCCACCACCGTCGCTAAGTTGATCCGCATGCAGCTTAACCGGAAGCCCAAGCTCCTTTGCCTTGCGAAACACCTGTGCGACCTGCGGCGCGCTGAAGGCGATCGATTCGCAATAGGCATCGACGGCAACTGCGAGCCCACGCTCAGCGACTTCGGGAAGCAGTTCTTCGCAGATATAGTTGATGTAATCGTCGGCAGCCCCGGTGAACTCCGGCGGCACCGTGTGGGCGGCAAGAAGCGTGGCCTGAACGTCGATTGCCGATGCTTCCCCCAGTTTCCTGGCGACTTCGAGCATCTTTATTTCGTTGTCGACATCAAGCCCGTAACCGAATTTGATCTCGACCGTGGCGACGCCTTCTGCCTGCAATGCCTGGACACGTGGTAGCGCGGCATCAAATAACTGGTCGGCCGAAGACTCGCGGGTAGCGCGCACGGTCGACAGGATGCCACCGCCGGCGTTGGCGATTTCCTCGTAGCTGGCGCCTTTGAGGCGCTGCTCGAACTCTTCGGCCCGATCACCGGCAAATACCAGGTGCGTGTGGCAATCGATCAGCGCGGGTGTTGCCCAACGTCCCTCAAGTGACCGTGTTTCCCCAGCCCTTCCGGCGGGGCGTTCGGCTTCCGGACCAATCCAGGCAATCACCCCGTCCGCCACGGCGATGGTGCCATCGCGAATCACGCCGTAATCCGACGCATCTGCGCGCATTGTTGCTATGCGTGCGTCGGTCAGCAGCAGGTCCCAATCGGCCATTTAGTGTCTCCCGGAAATTGCATTCGAAATTACCATGTACTAGCCTGTATATACAACTTCACGAGAAGCCAATGACATCGTTGTTTGCCAGCAAAGCCTTACTATCCAGCGGATGGACCGATGACGTTCGGTTCGACATTCATGGCGGCCGAATTCGGGGCATCGATGTCGCCGTCAGCCCAACGCCCGACGACACGTTGGCAGGGTGCGTTATCCCGGGATTGTGTAATGCGCACAGTCACGCCTTCCAGCGCGCGTTGGCGGGACATACCGAGCAACGGTCTCCCGCCGGGCGCGATAGTTTCTGGACCTGGCGCGAACGGATGTACGAACTGGCGGGTCGTGTCGACGCGAAAGTTCTCACCGCGATCGCGCGACAGGTCTACTGCGAGATGTTGGCAAGCGGCTACACGTCGGTTGCCGAGTTTCATTATCTGCACCGCGAACCGCAGTCATCTGGCGCTCGAGGCGAGACACAGGATGTGATGTTGCGTGCGATTGTCCAGGCCGCCAATGACAGCGGCATACGTCTCGCTTATGTACCCGTATTGTACGAGCGAGCGGGTTTTGACGATCCGGAACCTGCAGTTCATCAACGTAGTTTCGCCCTGACGATCGATGAGTTCCTGGCGCACTACAACAGGGCGGTTGCGCAGAGCGGCGAATCGCTCAGCGTCGGTATCGGCGCACACAGTCTGCGTGCCGTCTGTCCCGAGTCACTGGCAGAGATCGCGCGTGTTGCTGCGGACTCGAACGCGCCGATGCATCTGCACATCGCCGAGCAGCAGCGCGAGGTCGATCAATGCATGGCTGCCTATGGACGCCGCCCGGTTCGCTGGTTACTTGAGAATCTGGACGTAGCGGATAACTGGTGCCTCGTGCATGCAACCCATATGGACTTCGATGAAACTGCGACACTCGCCAAGTCGGGTGCCGTGGTCACGCTGTGCCCGAGTACCGAGGCAAATTTGGGTGACGGACTGTTTCCACTGCACGATTTCCTGACTGAAGGAGGTCGTATTGCGATCGGCTCCGACAGCCATGTTTCAATTAACCCGTTCGAGGAACTGCGGTGGCTCGAGTACGGTCAGCGACTCGCAACACAGTCACGTAACGTCGCGTCGGTGCTCGACAGTCACGTTGGGCGCGAATTGTTTTCACGCGTACTCGAAGGCGGAGCGATGGCGAGCGGGCAACCGACTGACGGCCTGGAAACAGGCGCTCCGGCTGACCTCGTCGTACTAAGTGACGACGATCCGATGCTGGCGGGCCATACCGATGAGTCGCGGCTCGATGCGCTCGTATTCTCCGGATACCCGCTGCCCATCGAGCGCGTCATGGTCAATGGTGAATGGCGTGTCGTTGATGCCATGCATGTCGATCGTGAACGTGCGCGGGCCGAGTACGTGGCGACGATGAAAACTCTTGGAGAAGTGCGATGAAGCAGGGTAAGCCGCGCTACCAACAAGTCAAAGACCTGATCATAGGTCGCATCTCGTCGGGCGAGTATCAGCCGAGCGATCGCGTGCCGTCCGAAAATGAGCTTGTCGAATCAATGCGCGTGTCGCGCATGACGGTGAATCGCGCGCTACGCGAATTGAATAGCGAGGGTTACGTGGACCGGATTGCCGGTCGCGGAACCTTTGTTTCCGATTTTCGTTCGCAGTCGCATTTGCTTGAGGTCCATAACATCGCGGACGAAATTGCGTCTCGCGGACATGTGCATTCGAGCACGGTCATTCGCCAGTCGCTGCAACACGCGCGCGGGGAAATTGCGAAAGCACTACACGTAGAGCAGGGCACCGGGGTTTTTCACTTGTTGCTCGTGCATTCGGAGAACGACGCTCCCGTTCAGGTTGAAGATCGCCACGTCGTCGCAAGTTTCGCGTCTGACTGCCTGGCGCAGGATTTCGCAGCGATAACGCCGAGCGCCTATCTCACGTCCATTGCGCCGCTGCAGGAGGCAGAGCAGGTTGTGCGTGCCAGCATGGCGAACGCGGCTATCCACAGGCAGCTGCAACTCGAAGACAACGAGCCTTGCCTCGTCGTGATTCGTCGCACCTGGTCCCACGGGCATCCCGTGACCTTTGCGCGCTTACACCACCCGGGTAGTCGCTATGAACTCACCGGGCACTACACGCCACCCGGAACACCAAGGTCGACGTCGGCAGGTGTCGCAGCTTTGGAGAACTTAAAGCAATGAACAGAACTATAAAAGTACCCACGGGCACGAAACTGCACGCCAAGAGCTGGCTGACAGAGGCGCCACTGCGAATGCTCATGAACAATCTCGATCCGGAGGTTGCCGAGCGGCCACAGGATCTCGTTGTTTATGGCGGTATTGGCAAGGCCGCTCGCAATTGGGAGTGCTTCGATGCGATTGTCGAGGCACTGAAGGCGCTTGAAGACGACGAGACGCTGCTCGTGCAGTCGGGTAAGCCCGTGGGCGTGTTCAAAACGCACAGAGACGCGCCGCGAGTACTCATCGCGAATTCGAATCTTGTGCCTGCCTGGGCGAACTGGGAGCACTTTCGCGAATTGGATAAGAAAGGCCTGATGATGTACGGGCAAATGACGGCCGGGTCATGGATCTACATTGGCAGCCAGGGAATCGTGCAGGGAACCTACGAGACTTTCGTCGAGATGGGGCGACAGCACTATGATAGTGACCTTCCGGGACGCTGGATATTGACGGCCGGTCTCGGCGGCATGGGCGGCGCGCAACCGTTGGCCGCAACGATGGCCGGCGCGTCGATGCTCGCGATCGAGTGTCAATCCGATCGCATCGACATGCGTTTGCAGACCGGCTACTTGGATACACGCGCCGAGTCGCTCGAAGAAGCGATGGCTGTTATCGAAAAGTCTGTTCGTGACAAGGCGCCCGTCTCGGTCGGTCTTTTGGGCAACGCCGCGGAGATACTACCGGAGATGGTGAAACGCGGTATCCGACCAGACGCGGTGACGGATCAGACGTCTGCGCACGATCCGGCGAACGGTTACCTGCCGATTGGCTGGACTGTCCAGCAATGGCTCGAGCAACGTCAGAGCGATCCTGATGCGGTCGTTGCCGCGGCCGTCAAATCGATGGCCGTGCATGTACAAGCCATGCTTGATTTCCAGTCCCAGGGCATACCGACGTTTGACTATGGCAATAACATTCGCCAGGTCGCGTTCGATCAAGGCGTCAAGCGAGCATTCGACTTCCCGGGTTTCGTTCCCGCCTACGTCCGGCCGCTGTTCTGCCGCGGTATCGGGCCGTTCCGCTGGGCAGCGTTGTCGGGCGATCCGGAGGACATTTACAAGACCGATGCCAAGGTCAAAGAACTGATCCCGGACGATCAGCACCTGCACCACTGGCTCGATGCGGCACGTGAGCGCATTCATTTTCAGGGTCTGCCGGCAAGAATATGCTGGGTAGGACTGGGCCAGCGTCATCGACTGGGTCTTGCCTTCAACGAAATGGTACGTAGCGGCGAACTCAGGGCGCCGGTCGTGATTGGCCGTGATCACCTCGATAGCGGATCCGTTGCGAGTCCTAATCGCGAGACCGAAGCGATGCGTGACGGCAGTGATGCGGTTTCGGACTGGGCGCTGCTGAACGCGCTATTGAGTACCGCAAGCGGCGCAACCTGGGTGTCGCTGCATCACGGTGGCGGCGTCGGCATGGGATATTCGCAGCACGCTGGCCTGGTGATCGTTTGTGATGGCAGTAGCGACGCGGATCGCCGCATTGAACGCGTACTGTGGAACGATCCGGCAAGCGGCGTCATGCGGCACGCCGACGCCGGCTATGAAATCGCCATCGAATGCGCCCGTGAGAACGGCCTCAATCTGCCTATGGTGGATTCCGGGAGGGCGTCGTGAAGCTGACGGTCGACAATCAATTGGTAACGCTGGCCGACTTGCGGGCGGCCTGGCAGGAACGAGTAACGGTCTCGCTGGGTGACGACGCACGGCGGCGTGTCGCCGAGGCCAATGAATTCATTGATGATGTGGTCGCGCATGGCGATCAGGTCTATGGCGTCAATACCGGTTTTGGCCAGATGGCGCAGGTACGCATCAGCGATGACGAGCTGGTGCACCTGCAAGAAAACCTCGTTCGTTCGCACGCTGTCGGCGTGGGCGAAGACCTGGACGATGACATCGTGCGTCTGATCATGCTCATGAAAGTTGTAGCGCTGGCTGAGGGTTTCTCGGGTGTTCGAGTAGAGCTCGTCGAAACGTTGTGTGAGCTCATTAACAATAACATCTATCCGCGCATTCCCTCGCGTGGCTCGGTAGGCGCATCCGGCGATCTTGCGCCGCTGGCACACATGGCCGGCGCGCTTATTGGTATTGGCGAGGTTCGCGTGAAGGGTAATCTCGTGCCGGCACCGATCGCGCTCAAGGAAGCCGGCATCAAACCGGTCAAGCTGGCGCCGAAAGAAGGTCTTGCACTACTCAATGGCACGCAAGTATCAACCGCGTTGGCATTGGCCGCTGTTTTTCGCGCCGAAAACGTCTTGTCGGCGGCGCTAATGGCCGGGGCAATGTCATCCGACGCCATAAAAGGCAGCGATACGCCCTTCGACAGGCGCATCCAGATGGTACGCGGCCATGGCGGGCAGACGGCCGTCGCCGGTGTGTTGCGTGAACTGATGCACGGCAGTGACATACGTGCATCGCACCTTGAATGTGACCGCGTACAGGATCCCTATTCGATTCGCTGCCAGCCACAGGTCATCGGCGCGTGTCTCGACGTGTTGCGGCACGTCTGTTCGGTGTTGCAGACCGAGGCGAATGCCGTTACCGACAATCCGCTCGTGTTTGTGGATTCGCATGCGGTGTTGTCAGGCGGAAATTTCCATGCAGAGCCGGTCGCGCTCGCGGCGGACTACCTGGCGCTGGCAATCGCCGAAATAGGCGCTCTGTCCGAACGCCGCATCGCATTGCTGATCGACTCGCACCTGAGTGGCTTGCCGGCGTTTCTTGTGAAGGAGAGCGGTCTCAACAGCGGGTTCATGATGGCGCAGGTCACGGCCGCCGCGCTGGCCTCTGAAAACAAGTCGCACGCACATCCCGCCAGCGTTGACAGTATTCCAACATCCGCCAACCAGGAAGATCATGTCAGCATGGCGATGTTTGCGGCACGGCGACTGCATACAATGCTCGACAATGTGGCCGACATCGTCGCTATTGAATTGCTGGCGGCGGCGCAGGGCATCGAGTTTCATCACCCACAGAAGAGTTCGGCCGCTATAGAAAAAGTCATTTCGACATTGCGCGAGATTTCACCTCCCTACATCGAAGATCGCTCATTGTCCTCAGATATCCGACGCGTTGCAGCGACGATTGATGAAGGCGCATACTGTCAGTGCGCGGAATCCGTGCTGCCCAGCCTACGAACGTGATCGATACTTTCAGCGTACATGAAGGCAATCTGCCGCTACTGCTTAGCGTGCCGCACGACGGTTGTCACCTGCCCGAAGACATGCGCGAGCGTATGACGCCCGCGGGTCTCGCACTGCCGGACACAGACTGGCACGTCGCAGAACTTTACGACTTTGCCCGCGACATGGGTGCATGGCTGCAGGTCGCCAACTATTCACGCTACGTTGTTGACCTCAATCGCTCGGCAAGCGATGGAGTGTTGTATCCGGGGCAGCTGGTCACCGGTCTCTGTCCTTTGCAGACGTTTTCCGGCGAGGACATTTATCTGAACGGCAAGGTCGGCGACGGGGAAAGGACAGAGCGCATCGCGAACTATTGGCAGCCGTATCATGCACGCATAGCATCAACACTCGCGACAATACGAGCGAAATTCGGCTATGCGCTACTTTGGGATGCGCACTCGATTCCCAGCTTTGTGCCGCGCCTGTTCGACGGAGAATTGCCTGAATTGAACATCGGTACCAACGGCGGCGAGAGTTGCGCGGCGAGTATCGGGGCGGCCGTTGTGGGCGTGGCGAGAGCGAGCTTATACAGCACGGCCGTCAACGATCGCTTCAAGGGCGGCTTCATCACTCGCCACTACGGCAATCCGGGCAATGGTATTCATGCGCTGCAGCTCGAGATCGCGCAGCGGGCCTATATGGACGAAGAGACGACTGTGTTCGATGCGGAGAAAGCGGAGCGTCTTGGAGAGACGCTGCGCCGCCTGTTGGCAGCATTCCTCAATGCCGCGCGCTAGATATTGGGCTACTATTGCTCCCCTACAACGCGCCGGCAAGCCCGTAGGCGCCGTTCACAGGAACCTGAATAATGATCAAGCACAGCAAAGTCCTGCGCCCCCTGGCGCTCTTTTTGACCCTGGTTTTCGCCTCATCGGCATTGGCAGCATCGGCGGACAAGCTGAATCGTGAGTCCGACAAGGCCTTACAGGTCTTTAAAGAGGAAATCGATGGCTCGGAAGTGTTTCTCAATCAGGCAGCCGGTTACCTGGTCTTTCCGCGCGTGGTTAAGGTCGGGTTTTTCCTTGGCGGCGAGACGGGCGAGGGTGTGTTGCGCGTCGGCGGGTCCACGGTGTCTTATTACAGGACGTCGGCTGGATCGATCGGTTTTCAAATGGGTGCGCAGGCCAAATCAATCGTGATTGCATTCCTGACACGAGAGTCGCTCGACAAATTCCGTAATTCAAACGGTTGGAAGGTGGGTGTGGATGGTTCGATCGCGATCATCGATCTTGGCGCAGGCAAGACGATCGATAGCGACAACATCAGGGATCCGGTCGTTGGTTTCATCTTTGGCTCCAAAGGCCTGATGTACAACCTGACACTGGAAGGCTCGAAGTTCTCCAAGCTGGACAAGTCCTGAATCAACAACCCGAAAAAAAACGGCGGCCCGGTCAAACTATAAGCAAACTCATCGGTGACGGTGCGCGCGCGTTGCCTGAGAAATCGCACGGCTGGTTTCGTGACTGGTTCCGCAAAGTCTGGAAGGTGCGAGGCGGCGGACTGTACGCTTTTGGTTTCGCGGTGACCTTCGTCATTCTTGAAGTGGGTTCCCTCGGAGACGACATCGCGGATATCGGCAGCGTTTTCAATGGCCAGGCTTTTGAATTCATCATCCAGTTCTTTATCGACTCATTCACAAATACCCTCAAGTCATTCATGTGGCCAGTGTATGTCGTGCAGATGGCGCCACCGTGGGGCGCGATCGCGCTCGGCCTTGCCTTTATATTTTTTACAAAGGTATTGCAGGGACCGGTCGAGCAATGGCTCGGTCCGGACGATTCGACAGAAACTAGCGACGAGCGCTAGGTCGCGATTGCACAGGAAACCCCGTGCGCCGCGTTTCGCGCGCTTTCTTGACGGGGTTCACACTTTGTTATGTTAAAACTCAGTACGCTTCCGACCAAGTTGGAGTTTCGGATACAGAGCGTATGAGCAACAATCTCACGGATAAATCCGGGGATACAGTCCGTATTCACCGGCCGCCGCCGCGGGTCTTCACCGATTTGTGCGGCCGCAACGTATGGATGGGCGATGTCGAGCCGCTTGAGCTCGGCCTCGAGCAACCGGCGAACACCGATCCCTACAATAGCGCCGAGGCTGCCAAGCACGAACCGCGAGCGACATGGTAGTTGAGTCCGCCGTGACTCTTGTTCGGTCATAGACAAGTAGAACGTCTGCTTTCGCCGATATCGGTCATTCAGGCACGCTTGAGTCTAATGATTTGACGGGTAGCTAACTGCCAATTGCAGACGATAATCCATGAAAAGAAACCCCGCCGCAGCGGGGTTTTTGAAATTATCGCAGGACTGACTATCAGTCATCGTGGTGGCGGTGGTCGTCGTAGTGGTGGTGTCTGCGGCGCGGCAGTGGGAAGGCTGCAGCTTGCGCATCGTAACACCCTGTGGGACTTGCTTCATTGTTGCAATCACCAAGCAACGTAGAGATTTGCTCGACGTTTCCGCTCCAGGGCCCATGACATTTAATGACGATGTGAATTTCCGCTCCGTCGACGTTCTGGAGGCCTGGACCGAAGACCTGCCGTAGATTTCCGCTGGATGGGTTCGTGTGCATGAAACCGGCAGGGAGGAATGCACTGAACCGGGCTTTGCCGTCGGAGTCGGCAAGTCGACCCGTTGCATTCATAACAGAGCCCTCAACGTCCGGGTTACCAAGGTCTGGGCCATTGCAGCCATCCTCACAGGCAGCCGGATTGTTAAAGATGATCCACCAGACTGTGTAGGCGTAGTCGGGGCCCAATTGAGTAGTATGTACTCTTACATTCACGCCCTTCTTGGACCGTTTCAAAGTCGCTTTGCCCACGACATCGCCTGCAGCTGGCGTATCGTCCGGGTTGAAGAAAGTGGTTACATTTGCCGTGGATGTTGTCGCCTGTGCCGGGCTGCTGATTGCCATTGCCAGCGCTGACGAGAGAATAATCAAGAAAAAAGTGCTTAATTTTACGCGCATCGGATATTCCTCCACTAATAGAACTCCGATCCGCGCCGCCGCGAAGAGTCGCAGGCAGCGAAGACCGGTGACTTACCGTCGCCGTGTATCGGCGGGTTCGGGGCCGCTTATTCTTTATGGCGGCTCTGTTTTACGTATTCTTACTTAGTATAGTAGGTATATTCACGTATGCGAGGAAAACTCATAATCTTTCGTAACTACTGCCCTTTTTCAAACGTAGGCAAGACCACCGGGTCATTAGCGGACCTTCAGCAGCCCGATCTTGAGAGGCCCAGCGTGTACGTCTGCATTCCCCGTAATCGAAATTAACCGCCCGCCAGACCGGCAATCATCGCGTTCAATCCGAAATTGAACTTCGCATCGACGCCAAGCAGCAAGATCAATCCAACAGCGATAGGCACGAAATAGCGACACAAGAAATGCCAGGAACGGAAAAGCCTGCTGTTAGTGTTACGTAGTTCGTCGCGCATGATCTTGCGCGGCGCCACCCAACCGACAAAAATCGCGACGAGCAGCCCGCCCATCGGTAGCAAGACACTGCCGCTGAAGAAATCAACCCAGCTGCCAAGTTCGGAGTTCATTACGACTACGGCGCCAATGGCCCAGACGAAGGTTCCGGCGATAGCCGCCGAGAGCTTCCTTCCGAGGCCGAATTGCTCTACTCCAACCGCCGACACGGTAATAAGAATTGATATCGATGAGGTGAGCGCCGCGATAAAGGCGAGCAGAAAGAACAGACCGCCAACAAATACGCCTCCCGGCATACCTGAAAAGACCGCCGGCAGAGCGTCGAATATAAGCCCTGTCCCCGCAGCCGGATCGAGGCCATAGGCAAAGATGATCGGGAAGATCATCAAGCCGGCGACGATGGCGACGAGCGTATCCGAACCGGCAATGATTGCTGCGCTATTGCCGATATTCTCATCCTCCGGCAGGAACGAACCGTAAGTGATCATCATTGCGGAACCGACGCCGACGGAGAAAAACGCCTGGCCCAGAGCGGCGAGAACGGTCGTCGGTGTGATCTGTGAGAAGTCGGGGGCGAAAAGGTAGGCGAGGGCCTCGCTTGCAGCGCCAGTCGCCAGCGCGTAAATGGATAATCCCACGAGCATGACGAAGAACATTGGCATCAGGATAGTGACGACCCGCTCGATGCCACCATGAAGACCGGCGGAGACGACCAGGACGGTGACGCCCATGAACAGCGTATGCCACGACAACGCATGAGTCGCCCCCGCGTAAAGGGAAGTGGCCTGGGCGGCGTCACTGGCAGCGCGCCCGGCGAATTCGCCCATAAAGGACATCACGGAATAGGCAAGCACCTGACCGGCGATGATGCTGTAGGTCGTGAGCACGGCGAATCCGGCCAGAACGCCGACCCAGCCGACAATAGACCAGTTTCCCGACTTGCCGGTATCCAGGGCGAGCTGACGAGTTGATCCGACAGCGGATAATCCCTTGTGGCGTCCGACGGAGAGTTCGCCCATCAGTATGGGGTAGGCCACCAAAACAACGCACGCAAGATAGATGATGACGAAAGCGGCTCCGCCATTCTGCCCCGTATGAAACGGGAAGCGCCAGAGGTTGCCAAGACCGACCGCCGAACCAATCGCAGCCATCAAAAATGCAAAACGTGAAGTCCATTGTGGTGTGGTAACAGCCATTATTCATTTCCCCTGTTGATGGGTCCCCTACTGGGCGTTCTCGTACGACCTGACTTATGACAGGCAGCAGTGGCTAGCCGACCGGTTTGCCCAGGAATCGATGTACGATGACCAGCACGATTGCTGCTGTAGGCAGCAATAAGAACCACGGCAACCCAAAGCCGGCGGGTAACACACCGATGAGTGCTGCCGCGACGCCACCCAAAAATGCATACGGCAATTGGGTACGTACGTGGTCCATGTGATCGCAACCCGTGGCCAGCGACGACAGCACCGTTGTGTCGGAGATCGGTGAACAGTGATCGGCCCAGACTGCACCCGTCAATACGCAAGCGATGCACGAATAAAGAATATGCATGTGTTCGGAATCCGCAATGCCGTTGGCCTGCAAAACAGCCCAGCACAGCGGAATCACGAGCGGCATCAGAATCGCCATGACTCCCCAGCTCGAGCCCGACGCGAACGCGGTGACAGCGGCCAACAGGAAAATTATCGTCGGTAAGGTGTAAGGTGACAGCGAGTCGCCGAGGACAGTGATCAGATACGGCGCCGTCTGCAAAACGTCAGCCACGTCGGCGATCGCCCAGGCAAGGACCAGCAACACGAGGCCGGTCATCATGAAGCGCGCGCCGGCGAGCCAGGCGTCGATGGTCTCATCCAGCGTTAGCAAACGCTGGCCCAGCGACAAGGCGGCGGCCATCAGGCAGCCCAGCAAGGATGCCCAGACCAATACCCCGTAAGGGTCGGCGCTGCCAATAATGTCGGTGATCGTTTCGCCTTCGCCGCTGATGAACAGGCCGATGATTACTGTCAGCACCATGGTTACGATCGGTAGTACTGCGTTAATCGCACGACAGGGTATTTTGTCTTTGTGGTAAAAATCGTCGCCTGACTTGTCGGTGCTTACTGTCGCCGATGAACGCTTGACCTCGCCGGTGTGTCTTGCGCGCATTTCGGCCTTGTACATCGGGCCGAAGTCCTTGCCCGTGTAGATGACGAGAAACACGAAGAAGATCGCGAGGAACGGGTAAAAACTATAAAGTATGGAATTCAGGAACAGCACGTAGGGAGTCTGGGTTATGCCGTCGATGCCTTTGACCGCGGCATCGATTAGTCCGAGCTGAAAGCCGATCCACGTGGTGATGACTGCAATCGTCGATACTGGCGCCGCAGTCGAATCGACGAGGTAAGCAAGCTTCTCGCGCGAGATATGCAGCTTGTCGCTCATCGGTCGTGTGGCATTGCCGACAATCATCGTATTGGCGTAGTCATCGAAAAAAATCGACAGTCCCAATAGCGCAACCACCCCCTGACCGCGTCGCGGCGTCCGGGCGAACGGCATGATGCGCTCCACGATGCCGACCATGCCACCGTTTCGCGAGATAACGCCGACCATGCCGCCGATCAGGAACGAGAACACCATGATCGCCATGTGATCGGGGTTGATAGCCGTATTAACGACGTAAATCGTGACGGTTTCGAAAAAACCGGTGAAAGCGCCATAGCCGGTCAAGCCGTTGACCGCCCATGCACCAACCACCAGGCCGACGAACAATGCCGGAATTACCGAACGCAGCATGAAAGCCAGCAGGATCGCGACCAGCGGTGGCAATATCGATACCCATGCGGGAATGACCGGGATTTCTTGTTGCGAGACGCCCTGACCATTTCGCAGTACATCCAGACGCGCTGTTCCCTTTTCGCCAATCTGTATACCGGTCGCTGACAGGCTGGTGCCGGTACCGGCAGCAACTCGCTTGCCGTTCACTTGTATTTCAATTCGGCTACCGGCCGGAAGATCGTCGACCGTGATGTCGAAGCCAACATTGGTCAGCAAAACCTGCGGTGCTTTAACCGTGACGTCGGCAGCATTGGATGCCGGTACAGAGAGAACGAGCAACAGGCACACGATCATGCCCGCGATCTTGGCGGTCGTAGGGTGTTTCAGCGTCTTTCCCCTTTTTCTTATTCTTCGACGAGCCAATTTATTGTGAACCAGTCTTGCTCGCGTCTCATACTATCAGTTCGTTTCGGCGATCTTGCCTTGTTGCTCTGCACGAGCTGCAAATTCTTCCTGCCAGCCTGAGCGATATGACGCTGGTGCTATTTGCACGGCCGTGACTTTGTACTCAGGGCAGTCGGTCGCCCAGTCACTGTATTCGGTTGTGACGACATTCGCGCCGGTTTCGGGATTGTGGAACGTCGTGTAAACCACACCCGGCTTAACGCGCGTCGTTATCTTGGCGTGTAAAGTGATGTCACCTTTGCGGCTCGCGAGTGCGACAAGTGCACCGTCACGAATGCCGCGGGTCTCGGCGTCATGCGGGTGAATCTCAAGCAGGTCTTCTCCATACCAGACGTTATTCTCTGTGCGCCGAGTCTGCGCGCCAACGTTGTATTGTGACAGGATTCTTCCCGTCGTCAGCAATAACGGGAATTTGCGGTTAGTGCGCTCTTCGGTCGGCACGTAGTCGGTTTCGACGAACAGGCCCTTGCCACGAACGAACTGGTCGATGTGCATGATTGGTGTGCCCATGGGTGCATCTTCGTTGCAAGGCCATTGCACGCTGCCAACTTCGTCGAGGAACTTGAAACTGACGTTATTGAAAGTCGGCGTGAGCTCGGCAATTTCGTCCATGATCTCGGCGGCGTTCCCGTAGTTCATCGCATAGCCCATGGCTTGTGCGAGTTCCTGCGTAATCAGCCATTCGTCCTTGCCCTGTTGCGCCTCCATGACCGGACGTACGCGATTGATGCGTCGCTCAGCGTTAATAAAGGTGCCGTCTTTCTCGAGGAACGATGTTCCCGGCAGGAAAACATGCGCGAACTTCGCCGTTTCGTTCAGGAACAAATCCTGCACGACGATGCACTCCATGTTGCTCAGCGCCGCTTCGACGTGATGCGTGTTCGGGTCCGACTGGGCGAGATCCTCACCCTGGATGTACATGCCTTTGAATTCGCCAGCGCACGCCGCATCGAACATGTTAGGAATTCGGAACCCAGGCTCGGGGTCGATCGTGACGCCCCAGTGCTGCTCGAATTGGCTGCGCACGCGTTCGTCTGTAATCGGCCGGTAGCCTGCCAACTCGTGCGGGAATGAGCCCATGTCGCAGGAACCCTGCACATTGTTCTGGCCGCGCAGCGGGTTTACCCCTACGCCCGATCGGCCGATGTTGCCGCTCGCCATCGCGAGGTTCGCCATGCCCATGACCATCGTCGAGCCCTGGCTGTGCTCGGTCACGCCGAGGCCGTAGTAGATGGCGCCGTTCTTCGCCGCGCCGTACAGGCGTGCTGCGGCACGAATGGTCTCTGCGTCGACGCCTGAACTTTTCGCCACCTCTTCCGGGGAGTTTTCAGGCCTGAGGATCATGGCCCTCCAGGCGTCAAACGAGTCCATGTCGCAACGTTCTCGAACATAGCCGTCATCGACGAGACCTTCTTTTACGATGACGTGGGCGAGGGCATTGATGACTGGCACGTTCGTGCCGGGCAACAGCGGCAGGTGATATGCCGCTTCGATATGCGGCGAGCGGACCAGGCCGATCTCGCGCGGATCGACAACTACGAGCTGTGCACCGTCGCGTAGCCGCTGTTTCATCTGCGACGCGAACACGGGATGGGCGACAGTCGGATTGGCACCGATGACCATAATGACATCCGCGTCCATAACGCTATCGAACGGTTGTGTCCCAGCGGATGTACCGAGTGTCGTTTTGAGCCCATAACCTGTCGGCGAGTGACAAACGCGTGCGCAAGTGTCGACGTTGTTATTGCCGAATGCGGCGCGAACGAGTTTTTGAACAACGAAGACCTCTTCATTGGTACAGCGAGACGATGTTATCCCGCCAATCGATTTGCGGCCGTGCTCGTCCTGAATTTCTTTGAAACGTTTCGCGGCAAAGGCGATTGCCTCGTCCCAGCCGACCTTTCGCCACGGGTCGCTCGTGTTATCGCGAATCATGGGCTCCATGACGCGATCACGGTGTGACGCGTAGCCCCAGGCGAAACGGCCTTTGACGCAGCTGTGGCCGTGGTTCGCCTGGCCATCCTTGTACGGCGTCATGCGCACCACCTGGTCGCCTTTCATTTCGGCCTGGAATGAACAGCCGACGCCGCAATAGGCGCAGGTTGTTACAACGCTGTGGTCGGGTTGGCCATGATCAACAATGCTCTTTTCCATGAGCGTTGCCGTGGGGCAGGCCTGTACACAAGCGCCACACGACACGCATTCGGAATCGAGGAAACTCTCGTTCATGCCGGCGGACACTTTCGATTTGAAGCCACGACCGTCAATCGTTAATGCGAACGTACCCTGGACTTCATCGCAGGCCCGAACGCAGCGTGAGCACACGATGCATTTGCTGGCGTCAAATTGAAAATAGGGATTACTGGTGTCGACCGGAGCATCGAGATGGTTTTCGCCGTCGAAGCCATAACGTACGTCACGCAGACCGACGGCACCCGCCATGTCCTGCAGTTCGCAATCGCCATTCGCCGAACAAGTCAGGCAATCCAGCGGGTGGTCGGAAATGTAAAGCTCCATGACGTTGCGGCGTAGCTTCGACAGCGCGTCGGTTTGCGTGCGGATTTTCATGCCCGCTTCGATCGGTGTCGTGCAGGAGGCCGGGTAGCCTTTGCGGCCTTCGACTTCAACGAGGCAGAGCCGGCAGGAGCCGAACGGTTTAAGGCTGTCGGTTGAACACAGCTTGGGAACGTCGACACCCGATTCACGCGCTGCGCGCAGGACGCTCGTGCCTGCTTTCACAGTGGCTGGCAGACCGTCTATTTCGATCGTCACAGTATCGGTGCTACCGCTCACCGGTGTGCCCAGATCGATTTGTCGGGTCTTGTTCATTGCTTATCTCTCGAAGATGCGAAGTCCTCGGCGAAGTGATTCAGCACGCTGCGCACCGGATAGGGTGTCATTCCACCCATCGCGCACAGCGACGCATCCTCCATTGTGTCACACAGTTCGACCAGTAAATCGTAGTTTCCTTCCCTGTCTTCGCCTGCAATCATGCGATCGATGACCTCTACGCCCCGAGTGGAGCCAATTCTGCAGGGTGTGCACTTGCCACAGGACTCGATCGCGCAGAATTCCATCGCAAAGCGGGCCTGCTGCGCCATGTCTACTGTGTCATCGAATACGACGATGCCGCCGTGACCTATCATGGCGCCAATCTCGACAAATGCCTCGTAATCGAGCGTTATGTCGAGTTGCCCGGCGGTTAGATATGCGCCCAGCGGTCCGCCGACCTGCACGGCTTTCACGCGCCTGCCGCTGGCCGTACCGCCGCCCCAGTCTTCGATGAGTTCGCGCAAAGTAACGCCGAACGATTTTTCAACGAGGCCGCCGCGCTTGATGTTACCGGCAAGCTGGAAAGCCAACGTGCCCTTGGAACGGTTAACGCCCATTTCTGAGTAACGTTTGCCACCAAGATTAATGACGTTCGGAACCGAGGCCAGTGTAACGACGTTGTTCACTACGGTCGGTTTGCCGAACAGGCCTTCGTGGGCCGGCAATGGCGGTTTGTAACGTACGATGCCTTTCTTGCCTTCGAGGCTTTCCAGCATTGCGGTTTCTTCGCCGCACACGTACGAGCCGGCGCCGAGGTGCAGCTCGATATCGAAATCGAAACCGCTATCTTGAATATTGGCGCCCAGCCAGCCGTTGTTGCGCGCAAGGTCGAGAGCGCGGGACAGAATCGCATGAGTCAACGGGTATTCCGAACGCAGGTAGATATAGCCCTTGCTCGCGCCGACCGCGAAACCGGCGATCGCCATGCTTTCGATAAGCCCGAGCGGATCTCCTTCCATCAGCATACGATCGGAAAACGTCCCGCTGTCGCCTTCGTCGGCGTTGCACGCGATGTATTTCTGGGCAGCATTGGTGTCGGCAACCGTGCGCCACTTGATGCCTGTCGGAAAGCCCGCGCCACCGCGACCGCGCAGCCCGGACTCGGCAACCGCATCGAGTACGGACTCCGGGCCTTCGGCCAGGGCTTTCTCCAGGGCGTTGAATCCCTGGTGCAGGCGAAAATCCTCGAGCGACAGCGGGTTGATGAGTCCGCAGCGCCAAAATGTCCAACGATCCTGTTTAATCAGGTAGTCGATTTCCATAGTTGGACCGAGGCGTCGCGCATGGTCACCACCTTCAACGAGTCCGGCTGCGAACAACTCCGCAACGTCCGCGTTGGAGACGTTGCCGTAAGCAATGCGTGCGCCATCGACTTCGACTTCGACGAGGGGCTCAAGCCAGCTTGCGCCCCAGGAGCCATTGCGAATGAGTTGGATGTTCGTATTCGTGCGCTTGGCTTCGCGTGCAATCTCGAGCGCGACCTCGTCTGCGCCAACAGAGACGGCCGAGGTCTCGCGTGGCACGTAAATCTTCGCTGCCGACATTACGCGCCTTCCTTCATAACACCCACCAGCTCGTCAAATCGACCTGAATCAACGCGGCCGTGCGTCTTGCCGTTAATCATAACGGCAGGCGCACACGCGCAATTACCAAGGCAGTACACAGGCTCCAACGTCACGTCATCGTTGGTGCCGTGCAATTCGGTACCCAATAGACTGCGCGCATGATCTGTCAATGCGCGACTGCCCATCGCCTGGCAGGCTTCGGCCTGACAGACCTTTACAATGTGCGCGCCCGGCGCTTCGGTCCGAAAGTCGTGGTAGTAGCTAACAACGCCGTGCACGTCAGCGCGTGACAGATTCAACTCCGCCGCAAGTTGCAGAATCGTCTCTTCGGCAATCCAGCCAGCACGCATCACTATGGCCTGCAGAATTTGTACGAGCAGCTCCGGCCTCGCACCGAACTGTCGCACGATCTCGCTGTTCGTCTCTTTATCGACGTTTGCTTTTTCCATCAGATTATTCGTTCCTCACCCGTGTAGATATTGAATGTATCGCTCCGCAGGAAGGCAGCCCTGAGATAGTAGCGTGCCAATCACCTTGTCGACAGCATTATGGCGTCCAACATCTCCCTGCGCGCCGTTGACGCGTAATGCGTCGAGCGATGTCTTGCCGCAGACACCACAGCTCGACGTTGTATAGAAGTGTCGCTGCAATCGGCCAATATCAACATCTACGCCGGATTCAAGTTCGACCCGCACGATGGATTCAGTAAAAAGAAAGCCAATGGCCAGCTCGGCGTCATTTCCAGGCGTGCGCATGGTTATCGATACTCTGTTTTGCGTCCGGCCTTCGTTTGTTTCATAGCCGAGGCGAATCTTGAGCGACTCCTCGGCGGTAACGCGATCGCTGCGCGATTGCTGCCGCTGACCTCGGATTTCACTAATCGTTACTGGGTGATTTTTGCCTGACATGCGGCGCTGCACAGAGAGCCTTGGGAAGGCAGTATATCGCAGCGCCGCGGTCTGCAGGCCGTAATGAGAATCGTTCTCAAATGCCGATTAAAATGCAGGTGCATTACCCGTTTTGTTGCTGTTCAGGTTGTTACATTAGAATGCGTGCCGATCGACCGAATTCGTTTAGAATATCGCCTGCCGCACCGTCGGCAAACAAAGTAGATTAAGGAGAATCCGTTGAGCAAGATCGCACGCCGCAAATTCATCCAACTGTCAGCCGTTGCCGCTGCCGGTTGCTTCGTACAACCAGGCCGCGAGGCGCAGGCCGGCGACTTGCCACACCTGACGCCGGACGACCCCATGGCAAGCGCCATGAAATACACCGACGACGCATCGTCAGTTGATCCGGCATCCCGCAACAATCCGGCGGCCGATCAGACCTGCGTAAACTGCGCGCTGGTGCAGGGCAATGACGGTGATGAATGGCGTCCCTGCCAGATATTTCCTGGTAAGGCAGTCGCAGCCGGGGGTTGGTGTTCCGTTTGGGCGCCTAAAGCCTAACGGGTTACTAGATCTGTAGAATCGAACGCCGGCTTTCGAGCCGGCGTTTTCGTTTGTACAATGCCTGATTGAGGGCAGCGCGCTTGCCACCGATATCTCACGGAGAAATACCTTGTTTGAAACACTCCAGCCCGCGCCCGCAGACGCCATCCTGGGCCTTATCACTGAACACAAGAACGATACCAGGCCAGAAAAAGTCGATCTCGGCGTTGGCGTATTTCGCACGGCCGAAGGAGAGACGCCGGTCCTCGATGTCGTCAAGATCGCGGAGCAACGACTGGTCGATACCCAGGATAGTAAGGCCTACATCGGCACAGCGGGAGATCCGCAGTTCAACGCGGCGATGCAGGATCTGACATTCGCAAACAGCGCTGATGCTGACCGCCTGATGACGATCCAGGCGCCGGGTGGCTCGGGTTCGCTGCGCGTCGCCGCCAGTCTGATTTTGCGGGCACGCGCCGACGCGACCGTCTGGGTCAGCGAGCCGACCTGGGCGAATCACACCCCGCTGCTGGGCGGCGCCGGGCTGACACTCAAGCCATATCCTTACTACGACACCGAAAAACACGTTATCCAGATCGAGCAGATGCTCGATAGCTTGAGTACGGCCCCGGCCGGCGACCTCGTCTTGTTGCACGCCTGCTGTCACAATCCGTCCGGCCACGATCCTACCGAAGACGAATGGCGCGCGATTGCAGATGTCATTGTCAAGCGGGAGCTTGTGCCGTTCGTTGACATGGCCTACCAGGGTTTTGCCAACAGCCTGGCCGCAGATGCCTTCGCGGTGCGGCATCTCGCGGGACTGGTGCCGGAGATGATCGTGACGAGTTCGTGCTCGAAGAACTTTGGCCTGTATCGCGATCGAGTTGGCACCTTGTCCATTCTGTGCGCCAATGCGGATGCAAGAAACACGGTCTATTCACAGGTCAACAACGTTGTCAGAACGATCTACTCCGTGCCGCCGGATCATGGCGCCGTCGTTGTCAACCTGATTCTCAACGATCCGGAGTTGAAAGCTGCATGGCGTCTCGAACTCGCAGCGATGCGCGAACGTTTGCGGGAAATGCGGGTATTACTGAATGACGCGCTAAGGGAAAAAGCACCTGACCACGATTTCTCTCACCTCGTGCGGGCCAGCGGCATGTTTTGCTTCCTGGGCGTGACGGAGGATCAGGTTGCACGACTGAAAAAAGACTTCGGCGTTTATATGGTGAACTCCAGCCGCATCAATATCGCGGGGATAACAGCACACAATGTGCATTACCTGGCCGACGCGATTGCGGCGGTGCTGTAGTCAGCGTTGCCAGATTAACTGACTGCCTGCGCCAATCTTGAGGCGCCTTGCGACGCCGGCGTTCAGTTCGAGAACATAGGTGACGGGTTCAGTAGAACCCAAAGAACGCGGTGACAGCGGTTCCGCATCGTGTATCACCGACGATACCGTACCGTCTGCGCGGGCGAACACGATGTCTAACGATATGTAGGTGTTCTTCATCCACATCGAGTGCACGGCAGCGTCCTCATACACAAACAACATGCCCGTCCGCTCCGGCAGGTCGCGGACAAACATGAGACCGCGACGTTTTTGCTCGTCGTCGAGCGCGAGGTAGATATCGAAGGATTGACGTGCACCGTCATTCGCGACAATAAGCAAGTCATCGAGTTCGAACGTCGCTTCGAGGCCGGCAGCGCCTGGTGGTTTTGGCGCGGGCTGCGGGCTGCAGCTCGAGACCACGACCAGCACTGCTACGGTCACGAATGCTCGGTGCGCTACTGAGCGCGTCATGTCGCGCTCCAGTCGACGATGCCGCGAAACTCGAGTTCCGGTATCGAAATGGCGGTTTCGCCATTGATTTCGCCCAGCGGTGCGACGCAGTACAAGGTACCACTGATGTCAAAGCGGTCGTTGCCGCCGTCGACGGGGTCCTGGGTCGTAATGTCCGACCAGCAGGATTCCAGCGTCGGTGTGCTGAAAAACCGGCCGCTTCCTTCCACGGTTAAAGTGACCACCGTCGGCGATTCCTTTCCCGTAAATCCGCGTCGCAGTTCGGGCAGCGCCAGGATAATCGCGAGTTGATTGCCGACGGCGTTGCCTGTAAATCGCAGGCGCACCCCTTTCCCGTCCGGTCGCATCATGCTTTCGCAGCGGAGCTCCCCGGCGGCCCAACTAATCTGCTTTGCGATGCCGCCGTACAGTTGAGTCGATAAACGGCCCGCGTCACCACAGCTTGGCTCTTCCGCGACATCGAGCGCCTGCAGCTTGGCGTCACCCTCAGTGGCTCGCTCGCAGGCCCCGAGCGAGAGAAAAGCCAGGCCCACCACGGCCAGGCAGAGGGCGCGCAGCGATTTTTCTCTGATTGGATGCAATGTATTGGCTTGTTCGTGGTCCGAAAGGGGGTCAATAGTACTCAAGTGGGCACGAATATGAATAAAAAAGCTCGCGACCGGTTGGCCTGTCCGTGCATCCTCTCTAAAATGGCACGCCGCTTCATCCTTCGGAGTCATGAATGAGCGTTGCAGAACAGTTTCAGAAGCTCGAACGACACGCGAGTGGGCTGATTATCGGTCAGGCCCACCTGATCAACAGAATGTTGATCGCGTTGCTGTGCGACGGCCACTTGTTGGTAGAGGGCGCTCCGGGGCTTGCCAAGACCCGTGCGATCAAGGTTCTCGCTGAAAGCATCGAAGGTGACTTCCATCGCTTGCAGTTCACACCTGATTTGCTGCCAGCTGACCTGACCGGCACCGACATCTATCGCCCGCAGGAAGGCACGTTCGAATTTCGAAAGGGACCGCTGTTTCACAACCTGATTCTCGCGGACGAAATCAACCGTGCGCCGGCGAAAGTTCAGTCGGCACTGCTCGAGGCCATGGAAGAACGCCAGATTTCGGTGGGCGACAAGAGCTATCCACTGGAAGATCTGTTCATGGTAATGGCGACCCAGAACCCAATCGAGCAGGAGGGCACCTATCCGCTGCCCGAAGCGCAGCTTGATCGCTTCTTGTTGCACGTCCAGGTTGGCTATCCGACTGTCGCGGATGAGCGGCGCATACTCATTCTGAATCGCAATGAAGCGAAGCAGGGCGAGCGAGATGCGTTTCGGCCACCCGAGCTGCTGTCTTTAGCGTCGATCATGCAGGCACGCCAGGACATCCTGAACCTGCACCTCGCGACAGAACTTGAGGAGTACATCGTTAACGTCGTTGTCGCGACAAGAAATCCCGGCGCGGTGGATACGGCGCTCGACGGCCAGGTGCTGTATGGCGCGAGTCCGCGCGCCAGCATGGGCATCGACCGGGCGGCACGAGCACATGCGTGGCTGGCGGGTCGGGACTTTGTGGGTCCGGAAGATATTCAGGCGGTTGCGCCGGATGTTCTGCGTCACCGGCTGGTATTGAGTTTCGAGGCGGAGGCCGACGGCATCGATTCGGATTCAGTAATAAAAGGCGTACTGGACGGTGTCGGAGTGCCGTAGCGATGCGGTTGGACCACCTACATGAGAGTGCTTCCCCGGTCAGTGTCAGTCAGGCGGGCTTGATTCGACTGAGCGGCCCGGCGCGTGCGATCGCGCTCGATGTATTGCGTGTCAACTCGCTGCAAACTGGCGCCTACGTTTCGCATTTTCGCGGGCGTGGTATGGAGTTCGACGAATCACGTCCGTATCAACCCGGAGACGATCCGCGCAGCATCGATTGGCGTGTTACCGCACGCAGCACGACGGCGTACACGAAGCTGTTTCGCGAGGAGCGTGAGAGGCCGGTGCTGGTCGTCGTGGATCTTCGCTCGAGCATGCACTTCGCGACTCAAGGTTGTTTCAAGTCGGTGAACGCGAGTCGTGCCGCCGCGTTGTTGGCCTGGGCCGCTCATCACCGCGGTGACCGGCTTGGTGGTCTGATTTTTGGCGACTCCACTCACCGTGAACTCAAGCCACGACTCGGGCGACAGGCGGCGCTGCGCTTCGTTCACGAACTCGTGGGTCATCGTGACTGGGAGCGCGATGAAAATCCGGTGCCAGCGAGCGCTGAGCCACTGGCACAGGCGATGTCGGCACTGCGCCGCGTCGCCAGGCCGGGCAGCCTCGTGGTCGTCATCAGTGACTTCACGGCATTCTCCCGCGCGGCGCAGGCCTATTTGTCCAGTGTGGCGCGGCACAACGAAGTGCTCGCGTTGTTCATGAATGATCCCCTGGAGCGCGAGCTGCCACCGCCCGGACGGTATCGCCTCGTTTCACCTGAAGACGAGCTTGCGATCGATACTTTCGCAACTGCGGCGCGGCGTGATTACCACGAAGCATTCGAGAAGCGGGCGCACGAGTTGGAGGCTTTCTGCCAGCGTTACGGCGTGCACCTGATGCCAATGTCGACAGACGATGATCCTGTTACGACCTTGCAATCGGCCCTCGGGCGAAGGTCACGATAGTGGATGAGACGCAACTACCGTTACGCGACTTGCACCTGCCCGATACGATTGGCTGGTGGCCGCTTGCGCCGGGATGGTGGTTCGTCTTGCTGACGATCGCGATCGTAATTGGCTATGCCTCGTGGCGCGCGTACATCAGAAGGCAGCACAACGCGCCACGCCGTTATGCCTTGCACGAACTCGCGCGCTACGAGGCAGCGTACCTCGAGCACCAAAACCCCGTGACATTGGGCAAGCAGCTGTCTGAGTTGTTGCGTCGTGGCATGCTCGCGTATGCACCAAGAGAGGAGGTGGCTGGACTAACAGGCGACGGCTGGCTCGACTTTTTGGACACCGGCATGCCGTTACCGTACTTCCACACCGAAGGCGGTAGAAGTTTGCTGCAACTCCCGTATCGTGATCCGGCGGGTGATTTTTCCGACATAGATATCGCCGCGCTATTGTCGGCGGTGCGCATGCGCTTGAGCATGCCGCTCGGGAGCGCGGCCTGATGTGGTCGTTGGCCTGGCCCTGGGTGCTGCTCGCTTTGCCGATGCCGTGGATTGTGCGTGTGCTGCTGCCAGAAGCGCGAGGCCTGTCGCAGGCCGGGCTGCGAGTCCCGACGCTCGACAGTTTTGCGACGCTCAAAGACCGCTCGGGCGCTGAGCAGTTACTGAATTGGCGATTCTGGATTGCGGTTGTCGCCTGGTTGTTGCTGGTATTGGCGGCCGCTCGTCCGGAGCGCATCGGCGATGAACTCGAGTTGCCGGTGTCGGGGCGCAACCTGATGCTCGCCGTCGACTTGTCCGGCAGCATGGATCAAAAGGACTTCGAGCTCGGCAGTCGTCGCGTCGATCGTCTTACTGCAACCAAGGCGGTTGCAAGCGACTTCATTTCGCGACGCGAGGGTGACCGCATCGGGCTCATCCTGTTCGGCGAACGCGCTTACCTGCAGGTGCCGCTGACGCTGGACCGCGAGACGGTGAAAATACTGTTGTTGGAAGCCTTCATCGGACTTGCAGGCGAAAAAACTGCGATAGGCGACGCGATTACGCTCGCCGTGCGTCGCGTGCATGAACAAGCGGACGAGGAAGGCGACCAGGTCCTGGTGCTACTCACGGACGGCGCGAATACAGCCGGCGAAGTCGAACCGATCAAGGCGGCGGAGCTGGCGGCGCAGGTCGGTCTGCGCATTTACACAATTGGCATCGGCGCTGAGCAACTCGAAGTGGCGTCGTTGATCGGCGGTCGACGCCGCATTAACCCGTCCGCCGATCTCGACGAGGATACATTGACCCGAATCGCCGAACTCACGGGCGGTCGCTATTTCAGGGCAACCGACACTGCCAGTTTGCAGGATATCTATCAACTGGTTGACGAGCTCGAGCCCGTCGAAGAGCAGGAGTCCGGTTTTCGGCCCGTCAAATCATTGTTCTTCTGGCCACTGGGTGGTGCGTTCGCCCTGGTGTCGATCATGTGTCTGCTGGCGCTGCTGCAGCGCCAAACGCGCAGGCGCGGAGCCGAGGTGCAGTCCCGTGCTGTCTGACTTTCACTGGTTGCGCCCGGAGTGGTTGCTCGCCGTTCCGCTTGTTGTGTTGACAGCAGTCCTTCTTGGGCGACGGCGTCTGGGTGCGGGCAATTGGCACGACGTGGTTGATCCTGCGCTGATGCCTTTCGTGTTATCGCGAGCGCCTGGCCGCGGTATCGATCATCGCTGGTGGCTGCTTGCGCTGGGCGGCGTCCTTGCCGCAGTTGCGCTCGCAGGTCCCGCCTGGAATCGCATCGAGCAACCCGTGTTTCGTACCGAGCAGGCGCTGGTGGTGGCGCTGGACCTGTCGCGGTCGATGGATGCTCAGGATCTTTCTCCGAGTCGTCTCGCGCGGGCCAGGCTGAAGATTCTCGACATTCTCGATCGCCGCAAGAGCGGTCAGACCGCGCTGGTCGTCTACTCCGCGAACGCCTTTACGGTAACGCCGCTCACAACGGACACGGATACGGTTGCTGCGCTTGTTAACAGTCTCAGCACCGACATTATGCCCAGCCG